>Ga0209518_1001554_pt1 | contig 24095 bp, 51 predicted proteins | sample RifGroB1_FD_183993 | JGI IMG/M metagenome (GOLD analysis project Ga0209518, IMG submission 183993) | Groundwater microbial communities from Rifle, Colorado, USA - Groundwater B1 (SPAdes) (version 2) | ecosystem: Environmental > Aquatic > Deep subsurface > Groundwater | place: Rifle, Colorado...
CAAGAAGATACATAGATCAAAACGGTCTGTAGAAGAACGACTGGAACTTATGGCATATTCTATTTCAAGAGCAAAATGGATGAACAGTGGAAGCAACGTAATTCTTCCCAGAGAAGCATTACTTAATACTTTGAAAAATGCCTATCTTATGGGCAAACGAGACACACTAAACAAACAAGGAAATTAAAATGACTAAAACTTTCAATATTGGTGATATGGTTTGGGTAGCAAACTTTGGAAGCAAAGAAGTCAAAGTTCCGTGTCCGGTTTGTTATGGAAATAAAAAGGTTGTTGTTGTTTTAGGAAATGGCGAAGAGGTTGAAGTAGAATGCGACTATTGCGGACATGGATTTGAAGGACCGCGTGGTTATGTTATTGAGTATCAATATCTTCCAAGCGTTGAATACATTTCAATTACAGGCAAAGAAGTAAAAGAAACGCAAAAAGGTATTGAGATTGAATATAATCATCTTCTTTCTGGTGAATATGATCATAGTTATAGCAGTATGCACTTAAAGGATATTTTTGATACAGAAGAAGAAGCGCATCAATTTGCCATAGAAAAAGCAGAGAAATATCAATTGGAACAGAACAATAAGATCAAACATAAGAATGAAAAGTCGTATACTTGGAATGCTGGTTATCACATGAAAGAAGCAAAGTTAAAACAGCGCGATGTCGAATGTCATCTTCAAAAAGCACAACTTTGTAAAGAAAAGTCCAAGTCTAATTCATAATCAACCCATATCGTAATAGGAGATATACCATGTCTATCAATGCTTTTGGTGAACGTTTGGCAATTCGCGAAGATCTCAATGGTCCCGCTTGGCATAATCTTGGCGGTTTCAATGGCGAACAAACCGCTTGCGAAACTATGGATAAGTTCGTAGATGGAATTCCCACATTTGAAAAACAGGAAACTTATGTTTTGCAGGATGGTGTATATGTTCCAACAGAAGACTATGTAATTGTCCGATCTGCAACAAAAGACGATCCAAAAACACGGTTTATTGGTAATTGTACAAGCATTTATAACATCGTACAGCCATATGATATTGGAAATGCTTTTGACGAAAAAGTGAATCGCCCAATTGAAACTCTTGGATTTCTTGCTGGTGGCAAGAAGATGTTTATTAGTTGGGAGCTTCCTCGTTGTCAAGTTGAAGTTAGGCGAGATGATTTCGTAAATCTCTATGGTTCCATTCTTGCCGGATTTGATGCAAAAGTTTCAATTGCATTAGGAATTCTTGTTTTTCGTCCAGTTTGCGAAAATACTTTCGATATGGCCGTAAGAGAACTAAAGAATGGCGAACAAAGTGTAGATGGCGGCAAGGGACGGGCTTGGGTTGGACATCATACAAGCAAGAATATTCTTCGAGACCTGCGGGCTTGGATGGGATATGTTGAAACAAACGCAGAACGACAAGTTGCAATGATGGAATCTTGGTTCAATCGTCTTGTTTCAACGCCAGTTGACAGCAAAAACGTTTTGCGAAGTCTTATTGATCAGATTTATCCAATGCCGAATGAAGTTCCGCAATATTACCCAGATGAACTCCGAGGCGAAAAGCAAGAGAAAGTTGACGCTTTAATTGAAAAGACCGCCACGGATCGTACTGAAATTGAGAAGCTTTTCTTTGGCGGCGATAAGACCACACTTGGCGAAAATGCCTGGGATTTGTTCAACAATGTTACCTATTACGAAAACCATGTTCGCGAAAGCAAAAAAGACAAGAATTACTCAATTGTTTTTGGTAATCGTTCTAGGCAAATGAATGACGCTTTATCTATTTTGGTAGATTACAGTTTGCAAAAATGAGAAATATTAATTCCGATAAGCGTGTTTATATTTATGCTCTTGTTGATCCAAGAAACAAGAGCATAAGATACGTTGGTTGGACATCGCAATTACCAGAAAAGAGATTATGTGCACATCTTTCGGAGGCGAGACTTGGGAAAATAAGTCATCGTTATAATTGGCTAAGAGAATTACTAAGAGAAGATTTGAAGCCAGAAATAACAATACTTGAAGAAATATCGTATCCTGAAAGAGAAGAAAAAGAAAGATATTGGATAGCCTACTTTGGAAGAGAATCTCTGGTTAATGGAACAGATGGAGGCGAGGGTTCTTTGGGATACAAACATTCACCAGAAGTACTTGAAAGACTAAAGATATTTCACCAAAACAGAAAAGAGGAAACCAATAGAAAAATATCCGAAACAAAAAAGAGCCTACACTATTCTTCGTACTGGAAGGGAAAACATTTGCGACCAGAAACGATAGAAAAACTAAAATTATCAAAAGTCGGAACGCAAAGCAAAGAAAACAATCCTTTCTATCATCATACTCACACAAAAGAAACTAAAGAGATTATGAGCCAAAAAGCAATAGACGGCAGAAGAGGAGAATCTACTCAGGGAAAAAAGAGAAATTTTAAAAATAAATCATCTAGTTCTTGTGGCGTAAGTAGAACAAGTGACGGAAAATGGATAGCCAGAATATCTAAAGAAAAAGTACGATATTATCTTGGATATTTTGACACCGAAATAGACGCTATTGAGGCTTATAATGCAAAAGCACTGGAACTGTATGGTCCAGAGGCGCGAATTAATCAAATAGGAGATAAACTAAAATGACAGAAATAACCAAGTTGCTTAAGTGTATTTCGTTGTGGGATAAAAGATGTGACAACGCAAGAATTGTAATTTATTCCGATCAATCTGGTTTTGTGGAGGTGCGTACCAAGAACGGCGTAGAATATGAACCAGAATACGACTTTGATAATCTTGAAGAATTATTCAAAGAGACATTTCGTAGATGGCCTATTGAGGAAGACGGGAGCGAATAATGTCATTAACTTCTTTACTAAAAATTCCCATTATTCATCGAGAATTTGTCTCTAAGATTACCATGCCAAAAGTTGATAAGAAATCTTGGGAAACTTTGATACCAAGAAGGACTAATGATCCGGCAAAAATGGGCATAGCCGTCGATTATGCAATCCGATTTTGGCTAGAGAAGAAACACAGAGGCGTTCAGGTCAATTCACTTGTAGCAGAACTAGCAATTACCCGGGATGTTATTGGCTTTTCTCTTGACAAGAAAGCACAAATCAAACGAATTGTAGAACAGGCACTTGCTTATATCAAAAGCGCAAAGGCATTAGATGATAGTTTTTGCTACTGGTGCTTCCAGTTGGCAAACCTGGACATTCTCTACCGACAACAGATTATGCCAAAATCAATTCCAATGATCCCAAACACAAGCGACATCAAAGAACTTAAAGATTTGATTGCACTTGCTATCAAGAATTGGCCTATTCCAAATAGTTATTGCTTGCTCAATCCTACTTTTGGTGATGCTAGTCAGATAGTAGGTGGTGCCGATGCTGATGTGATTCAAGATGGCACCATCATTGATATAAAGTGTGTAGCAGAACCATCAATCTCTGATGTTGTAGTTCAACTAATTGGCTATACTTCGCTTTACTCTGCTGGAAGTATTGATAAACTGCCAACTGGAGAAGGAATAGATAAAATTGGCGTCTACTATGTCCGCCATGGGAAATATCTTGAATGGGAAATTGGAGAGATCTGTTCTTGGCAAGAAGTAAAAGCCCTGTATTTATTTATGGAAACAATGGTAGAACAAGGAACACTAACTACCGGCAATCGCGGCCTTGGAGTAACAATGACAGATGGAGAGCGTCGTGATTATGAAGACCAGGGCGATGATGGCAGTCCTGGCTATCCTGGTAATTATGGAGATAACTAAAATGGAAAAGAAGTTATATAAAGTCTATGATGGTAAATCAGATAATTGCACTCGTCAATATCTTACAGAAGCAGAAGTTGTAGAACTTAGACATAAAGGTTATCGTGTAACCCTGGTTAAGGAGAATTAAAATGATCTGTCCATTTTGTTACTCTAACGACTCTGAATTTGTTGAGGTTTCTATACAAACAAGAATTGAAGAAGATGACTATAAAGAAACTTACGGCGTTGCTGTGGAGTGTTTGAATTGTGGTCTACGCGGACCAGGTGCATTTGAAGAGAATGATGATGCTAACAATCAACTCGCCTTAGAACATTGGGAAAGCCTGGCTTTGATAAACGAAGAATCGCGCCGCATAGTCAATAGGTTGTTTATTAATACGCCAATAGAGGGTACTGGAACACTGACGGGATTCGTATTGGATCAACTTCTAAAAGTAAAAGAAGAAGAACGTTCGCATTACGAACAAATCTAAATAGGAGACAAAAATGGATAAAACTTCTCGCAATCACATTGCTCGGGCAATTAAAGAAATTGACAGTTCTCTTTGGAATATCAAACCAGAAGATCAGAAGTCTGTACGTTTAGCGCGTGCTTATCTAATATTCTCTCTTTTCTCAGACGGATACGAACTTTCTACGTCTTATCGTGTTATTAAATCTACGCGTGGTCCAGAACTTTATAAAGAAGCCCTGGAACTTATTGCCTTGTTGGAGAACCAATCATGACCTACAAACTTATTGCAAAAGTTAATTCAAATGAAGATTGGTACGATAGAGATATTTATCCTGAATGGTTTGTACTTGAGCTAACAGATTCTATCGTAAAAGAACTTGCTGGTTTTGCTAGAGAAACCAAGAAAATCAAACATCCCAAGTTTAGCGGCGCAATCTTTAGTTTTCATGACGGTTTCTGGGCAAAGTCTAATGAAGAAATGGAAAAATACGATGAATTTGCTTTTGAAGATAAGGCATTGCCCGAACTTGAAGAAGTAGATGTTATTGAATGTCTACAAGTAAGAATAGATCAATTTGGTACGTTTTGGTTCACCTGTTGTAATAAATACTCCGGCGACGAGTTCTTTACTTGCAGTTTCTCTATGAAAGAAATAAAGAAAACAACCAAAGAGGAGAAGAAATAATGGAAACTAAACAACTTACACAAGAAACGGCAGAGGAATATATCAATTCTGGCGGCATTGATTGTCCGTTCTGTGGCGCAAAAGATAGCGTCCAGACAGATAGAGTTGATCCAAGTACCGGAGTCGCAGAATCTAATTGTACCAACTGCGCAAAAACATGGGCAGAATACTGGAAAATGTATGGTATTTCTGACGATGATGATATGGGTAATCCTTTCTATGCCGAAGAACCTAAGTGCCATATTCGCGTTGTAGAAAACATGCTTGATGAGTACGGGCAAGAGACTTATCTTGTCGCCATTCTTTTCTCGCCAGAGAACAAAACAAGTGTTATTCTATTAAATAGTGACGATCCGCTTAGTTGCATTTCGCCAGGAGATTATGATACGTTTTTGTATAATTGCAAAAAACAAGCGCGTCTTTGGAAATGCGAACTAGATATACGCGTAAAGAGGGAAGATTACTTTGATCCAGATTTACCAGATAGTGCCTATGAAGACAAGGAGATAAAATGAAGGCAATCAAGAATTTATCGGGTATTGACATCTTGAAAAAAATTCAAAAGGGACACATGGTTCGTAGATCATGTTGGGTTCCAGGGTTTCTTATTCGTGTCTGTAACGAGATGGACTTTGATACCAATGGAGACGTTATATTTAATGATCGAACTACGCTTTATACCCATGCTACCAATGGTTACTTTATGCACATCGGAAGTAGCTCACAGCCATTTAATTATCCACATTTTCACCGCGATGGAGAAGGAATTAGTATGTTTTTTGAAAACGATTGGGAAGATTATGGATTTATCTCATCAATGGATTTTAATAATCTGGTTGAAAAAACAAAAGATAAAGTTAGGAAGCTAGAACGCAAACAAACAAAGGAGATAGAATGAAAACACCTCAACCCAAATGCCCTGAATGTGAAAAATTATTTGCCGTTTCCGAGAAGTCTAATTCAATTGGAACATTTCTGGATTGGTTAAAATATAGCAAAAAGGTAACTTTTGCAGAATGGGCATTAGGCGAAGACAGGCAAGATGCGCTTTTTAGAATTGAACCTTTGCTTGCAGAATACTTCAATATTGATCTAGATGTTGTAGACAAAGAACGTTCTGCATTTCTCAAATGGCTTCAAGAAGAACAGGAGTAAGAATGATCGAATTGACTAGAAAGCAAACTACACGGCAAGATTTCGTAGACAATCATATTCACCATCTTCTTGGTTCTTTGTTTGAAGATGTGCAACCACACAATCAACAAGGAGAACTTCACTGGAACGATAAAGACATTGCACTAATCCGTAAATATATTTACTCCAAACTATTTGACCCACTTGGAGTAAATGAACAAGAATTCTATCCATTTTTGAAAGATTAGGAAAGAATAACATGAATTACAAAAGAATTGTTTCAAGATATGTTCGCAGTGCGAACGATTATCGGCAACAAAAAGAAGAACTAGAGACCGAACGCGAAATTGTTCAAGACAAACTTGACGAGCTTTTATCCAAACGTCCTATCTGGTTACATATAGTTGCCGATCTTGCTCAGTTACTTCAAGCGGAACTTGGATATGAAGACTATGAAATCTTTGGTCCTTTTGGTTTAGGTTGTACGACTTCTATTCATTTCTATAAAAAGAAAGTAGTTCATAGCCTTACTTTGCGCCCAGGCAATCTTGATATTGGCGAACTTCGAGTAGTGGATTTTTCACGAAATATAAAGGAATTTTCCAAAGACACTATTGGCGATATAAATGGTTTTAACTACCCGGAAATTGACATTCCTAAAGACGCTTCGCCATCTTGGTTTAAAAAACATACGACGAAAGGATAATCAAATGTATTATGGATATTATATGCCACGCGAAGATGGTGATTGGGATCTAGTTGCCGTGGTCGCAGATACAAATGAAATTGACGAAGATATTTCCGAAGCAGTAAAACTTGGAATTGACAGGGCTTTTGGTAGTCTCTATAAGATATTTGGCGAACCGTTTATCACAGAACAAGACGATCCCAATTTTCCACAAGTATGGAGTGTAAAATGACACCACAAAAACGTGATCGCACAACTAAAATTGTCAATATTGTTGACGGACGTAGACAGTATCCATTTATGCGTTTGCGTGGGAAGTGGCTTGCGGAATTAGGATTTACCGAGGGCACCACTGCCACATTATGATATAATCTCTATATCTAAGGCATATGGTACAATAGAAAAATAACTCGTCAGTCCGCCATGTGCCTTAGATACACATAAATGGATTGACGAGTTTATTTTTGGAGTGATTATGACAACTGGCATCTATCAAATAAGGAATAAGATTAATAAGAAGATATATATAGGATCTGCCATAAATATTGCCAGAAGATGGAATGAGCACATTTTTAGACTTGGGAAACAAAAACACGGAAATCCTCATCTTCAATCAGTCTGGGACAAGTATGGACAAGATAATTTTGAATTTACTGTACTTGAAGAATGCGAGAAGGAAAACCTAATAGAACGAGAACAGTATTACTTGGATATACTGAAACCCAAATATAACATTTGCAGAAAAGCATATAGTTGCTTGGGTGTAAAGCGCACAGAGGAAACTCGTGCTAAAATGTCAGCAGCTCGAATAGGAAAACCACACATGTTTTTGGCTAAACCATATAGGTTAATGTCTATTAGTAAAAAAGGAAAAAAATTATCGGATGAAACTAAAAAGAAATTGTCAATAGCAAGGCGGCGCAGACCAGGAATTCCTCATACGCTAGAATCAAGAAAAAAAATTAGTCTTTCCCTTATGGGAAGGACGGGTAGAAAACACAGTACTGAAACAAAAATGAAAATATCTCTTGGCAACAAGGGAAAAATTATGTCTTCTGAAGCCAAAGAAAAAATATCTAAGGCGAATAAAGGAAGGGTTTCGCCCAATAAAGGAAAGTCTATGTCTCTTGAACAGCGCAATAAAATATCCAAAGCGAATAAAGGAAAAAAACGTTCTTTAGAAATACGCCTAAAAATATCTGTTGCAATGAAAAAAATTCGACGTAAAAAATTCTCATAATAGTCCAGACGCCATTACAATTTCTTCAAGTCCGCCCATGTTGGTTAGGCAAGAACTTACGCCTATCGAAGTAATCAAAGCAGAATATACTAAACTTGGTATTCCGACTACTGAAAAGACAAAGAAGTATCAAGTTACTATACTTTCATAAGGAGAAATATCATGAAATTCAAACAATTTGTCAAGAATTGCAATAGGTTACTCAAAGAGCATCCAAAAGTTGGTGAATATACTGTCGTTTATTCTTCTGACGAAGAGGGCAATTCGTTTGATGAGGTAGCTTATAAACCTACCGTTTGTATTGTTGGCGAAGAATATCAACAGGTAAACTTTATATGGCAACCAGTTGCAAAGGAAGATCCAAAAGAACAGCTATATTGTTCGCAATGCGAACAGCTGGTAGAAGAAATTAACCAGATGACTAATGAGTGTTACGATTGCTATCTTGAAAATCTTCAAAAAGCAGATAGTATTTGTATCAACTAGGAGAATAGTATGATTTGGATCACCTCGGACCAACATTATGGCCATGCTAACATTTTACATTACGCTATCCGTCCTTTTGAGAATGTACAAGAAATGGACAGGGAACTAATTCGACGCCATAATGAAGTTGTTCAATCCAAAGATACCGTTTATATTGTTGGAGACTTTACGCTTAATGGACACGATTTTGCAGTAAACGTAATGGAACAATTAAACGGAAATCTTGTTTTTCTTCCAGGAAGTCATGATGGGAGATGGTTTGATCGAAATCTCGGAGACGGAAGAATTCGATGCGTAGATTCAATTTACATTATCGAAAAAGCCGCACCAGTTCCTATTGTTTTGTGCCACTATGCTATGCTTCGATGGCCGAGATCGCACTATAAATCTTGGTGCCTTGTAGGGCATAGTCACGGTAAACTGGCGTCAATTCTTCCAGATAGTATAGAAGCCGGATTGCAGTTAGATGTTGGAGTAGATGTTTGGAATTATTATCCCGTAAGTCTCGAAAAAGTTACACAAGTAATGAGACATAAAGAAGAACTACTTATTCAAACCGGATATAAATGGACTTAAGCCACTAATTGAATTTATGCAATATATTGTGTTATAATGACGATATGAATAAGTCAAATCATTGTTTAGACGATCTTACAGGAAAAAAATTTGGGTCTTGGACCGTCTTGTCTAGGTCCAATAAAATTAGTGGCGGAAATACGTATTGGAATTGTCTATGCAATCAATGTGGAAAAACATTTCCAATACAACGATGTTCTCTTATTTTCAAGACCAGTAAACAATGCCGAGAATGCCAGAGGGTGCCTAAATACATAGGACATATATATAAACACTACTACGTACTAGTCCAGAAAAGAGCACTGAAAAGAAAACAAGAATTTTCAATTTCAATAGAATATTTAAATACCTTATGGGAACAACAACAAGGTAAATGTGCTTTATCAAAACTGCCAATAGCTTTTCAAGATACAGGTAAAGCAAAAGGAACAGCGTCACTTGATAGAATAGATAGCAACAAAGGTTATATAAAAGGAAATGTTCAGTGGGTGCATAAAGACATAAATATTATGAAGAATTCTTTTATTGTTAAAGAATTCATATATCTGTGTAAAGCAGTTGTAGAAACGCAATGTTCAATTGAAAACTATTCTAAAGGAGAATAAACATGAACAAGAAATTCGTCGCAATTGATCAGTATGGCATTACTCACTTTGTAGACAATCCTCGCAAAGAACTCTGTGAACTTAATGGAGTAAAACACGCTAAAAAGATGTATCGAGATAGCGAAAATGGAAAAGTAGCTCATGTTGGCTATGTTGTTTCTGGTCATTGGTACGAAGTAATGAAATTGTCTCCGTTGCAAGAAGAAGAGAAGAGTGACGAATGAATACTATTACAGAGGCACTTGATTCTCTGAGTGAAGCGCTTGCCAAGAAAGGATTTGATGTTTTTGACCTGGGCTGTGATGACGATGAGGATCTTATTCTTTACGCTATGGCGTATATGGAAAATCACCTAGAGGATATTCTAGATTACTTACGCGTAGATCAATACAGAGAAGCAAATCAAGATTAGTTCGTATTGCGAACAATTTTCTACCAAATCGCCATACCTAGTGCTAGGTATGGCGATTCTCTTTCTATGGAGGTTACTATGGGTATCACTATCCGAATACTTGAAGTTTCTAGAAGCGATTGTTTAGCTGGCGCCAAAGAACTAGAATCGCTGTTTGGTGTCGATGGAATATTCTTGATGTATGATCCGGTTTGGAACCCAGAGCCCATCCTGGGTTTTCAAGAATGCATGTTGCATTTTCATCAATAATATGATATAAAGACAGAGCATCCTCCCCTCCTTAGATAGACGGCATTCTTTTATAGTTATTTTTGACCAAGAATGCCGTCTATCGCATTTTTACGGAGACTATATGAAACAGAAAACGAACTTAACCATACCACTTGGAACGCCACATCCAGATCCGTGTCCAGATTGCGGGAAAAGACTATTACTAACAAAGTTTGGCAATAAGGGTTGTGGATATACTTGCGAAGATAGAAACCTAACGGCTTGCCGCGGTAATGCGGGATGTCACCCAGACGGAAAACCACTTGGAAAGCCCATAGACCAGGAGGGTAGGCACTTACGAGTAATTCTACATTCTCTGATTGATCCCTACTGGTTAAATACCCGAGCGCAAGCCCCAAAAAGAAATGCCATTTATGAATTCTTTAGAAAGAAGATGAAACTTGGCGTTTTTCATATTTCGATACTGACTAAAGATCAACTTAAGTGGGCAATTAAAATTGCACAGAAAGACCTAAGGAAGGAATTCTGATGTCCTTGGTAGATGATCTAACTATTCCAGTGTTGTACAGTGTAGAAGCAGAGGAGTCTCTATGTGGAGGAGTATTGATACGCGCGAGTGAAGATGGACAAATCCCAGAAGAACTCAAGAAATATAACCTGAAACCAAAAGATTTCTTTATTATAAGAAACCAATGGGTTTGGGATGCAATGCTTGAACTAGACGTACAGAAGAAACTCGATATTCTTACTGTCTGGGATATGCTTTGGGTGAAACATAGTAAAAAAGATTGTAGAGAGTTTGGCGGCCCTGCAAGACTAACAACCCTTCTTGTTCGTTGCGACAATTCTTATGACATTGAGCGCGATGCCGAGTTGATAAAAGAGTTATCTGAAAGGCGGTTCGCACTGCGAATAGCAAATCGTTTAGCACAAGTAATCTATACACTAAATGAACCATTTGATCTAAACAACATAATCGCAAAACTATACACTTCTAGAATAAAACTTGAATAAAGTCATCGAAAACTCGTTATTGAAAACATCAAATTTCGTGGTATAAATTCGTGAGAGGACATACAAATGAGATATTATCACAAATCGTTACGTCCATTGAAGCATTGGCAATTACGCAAACGAGTGGAGAGATTCAGAGAAGCATTGGAAGAAATGCCACCAGAGATCATAAGTGCTTTCAAAGACTTTCATAATATCTTGGCAAATCAATTTTGTGTTGAGAACAATCTTACGCCCGTTGAAAAGATTTCCGATTTCTATGCTGACGCAATATTAGCAGAACTCGTTGATAAGAAACTACTTAGATTTGACTAGAACATATCTGGAGGTTGCTATGAATATCTATGACAATGATGACGATCCGGGTGCTTTCCCGGAACCGCAATACGAAGAGATTGACGATAGTGGTAATCCACCGCAGACAAAAGAGCGCCAAAAGACCATGAAAGAAGCGGCACTTTCGCCAAAGACGCCCTTACAGCAAAAAGCCCTCTACGCTTGCAGAGGGCGCCAGTATTTTAGCACTACAGCACAGCGTAAACTATTTCAGAGAATTGAGGCAAAGGCTATTGGTGCCGATCCTCAAAGTCGTCTCTGGGCGGCCTGGATGGATGATCGTATCAAATGGGCGACAAAGTATCGTTGGAGTATAGAAGCACTAGTTAATTCCATTGAGAGCAGGACCAATTACGACAAATGGCAAAGCAAGTATAGAACAACTGTTCTGGCAAAACCATCCATAGAACAACTCTCTGGTGTTGTAGAAGCGAAAATGAAGGAACTTTCCCATGGATCAGACGAATCTGACTATTGACCATGCCGGGATTGCCGCGGCTTTTTCGTTCTGGACAAAGTGGTTCAAGGAACACCCAGACAAGATACCCGGCCTTGATATTCGCACTGCGAATAAACAAGATGTGCTTGTTAATAGCGAATGCCCGTTTTGTCATGGGACTGAGATTATCAAGTTTAGAGAAACTGTTCGTACTGCGAACTATAAACTTGATGCGGTTCTATGTGTTTGCTGTTTACTTAGAATTGCTACGCAAAAGCCTAGAGAAGAAGAATCTCCATGGAACAAAGAAACCGTTAGTTCTCTTAAGGAACTTGATATTCCAAAGGGCGCCGCTGAGTTTACCAAGATAATCAGACTGGAAACATCCAGGTTTATTCGGGAACTTGGAAAATGGGTTTATCTTAGTGGAACTTTTGGTGTTGGAAAGACGCACCTCTTGAATGCGGTAAAGACTCATCTTCGCAGTATCGCTACTTATGTCAATACCGCCGATCTATCTGATAACATCTACGAAGCTGTTGGCAATCACACACTGGGAGATCTGACGGATAGCCTGATAGGAATTCCCGTTTTGCTTCTTGATGATCTTGGAAGCGAACACAAAACCGATAATAGTTCTGACTTTCTTCAATCAGTTCTCTATAAAGTAATAAATGGCAGGTATGCCCGCGGGTTTGATCGGCCTACGTTTATTACTTCCAATCTTCCGGTAAGTGAACTTTCCAAGTCGCCAATAGATAATCTACGCAGAATTGCAAGTCGCTTATCGGACAACGAACTTGTCGTAGAACTTGTCTCAAAACAAGCAGATTATCGAGGGATGAAGAAATGAACAAAGACAAAATTCAAAATATATTGGCTGGATATGAGACAGACAAACTAATTGCCATAAACGTACTCAATATGCGACTTGAGAAGAATCTTGGTAAAGCAGGTGGCAATTTCTGGATTGGTAATGGTGTTCAGTTTGGAGAAATGGGCTCGCGCGATCTATGGAGATTCAGCGAAGATTTTTCTTGCGCTTGGGATGTGTTGGAATTTTTGTCAGAGAAGTACGAATGTTCAACTGCCATTGGGCGCGAATATCCATATAAGCGAATGGTTTATACTGCTCGAATGATTGGCGGATTATATCAATACGATAATCCAGAATTGAAACTTTGGGTTTTGGCAAATACCGCACCGCTTGCTATTTGTCGATTGGCGCTACTTACGGTGACATCATGACAAAGAGACTACACGAGATTGTAGACGAACGTAGACTAGAGTTAATCGAGTGGCAGAAAGACCCAGAGAAATATCGACCTACTTCAACTGGGATAGACGCACTTGATGATCTGTTTGGTGGTTTCCCAAAGTATCCATTCTACTTTGCCTTGATAGGGAGAATGAAATCTGGAAAATCAACGGTAGGGTTAAATCTAACGCTTGCCCTATGTGCTAATTCCCAAAAGCCTACTATTCTATATATGCTTGAAGAATCTGAAAGAGAGGTTGCAGATAGGGTTATCGCAAAGTCAACAAGTGTTGGTCGTAGCGACATCTTTAATCTTAGACTTACTTACGAGATGTTTCAAGAGATGATCCAGACAGTAGAAGAGTGTAAAGAGTTTAGTTATTATGTAAATGATCATTTGTCTAATCTAACTGACATTCTTGCGGATGCAAAGAAGAGTAAAGTAACCCAGATCATCATTGATAACTTTCAGTTACTTATGGGAGGCAAAGGGCAATCAAAGAGAGAACAGTTAGAGTATTTATCTCAACAGATTATGCGCGCCAGACAAGAAGGAATGACAATATTCCTGGTTAGTCAGGGAAACGACAAAGATGGTTCTTTTGGATCCGAACAGGTACTAAAAGACGCCAATATCGTTGTTGGCATTGATCTAGTTCATATTGATCCAACGGATAAGAATAGTGTTGTTCTAGACACCATGAGACGACTTACGGTACGACTTTCCAGGTTTTCCTCAATGGGTACCCACGCGGACATATTCTTTGACGGAGAACATTCACGTATACTTCAACTAGAAACTTCAATGCCTGACGATCCCGACTTCTGTATCAGAACACTTGATAAACATGACAGTGCGGAACTGGCAATTACCATATCGGTCATACCGGAACCAGAAGTGGAAGAGAACCTTCCAATAACAATAGGAGAATAAAATGAAAACACAAAAAGAACCCAAAGATATGGCTATAAAAGAATTTATGGAATGGTATGTGTCTGAATATGACGACAATGCACTTCTTCCATCTGATTTTGCAATTACAATTAATAGACTTGAGGGATATACCATTGCGAAAAAAGATGCACAAGAATTCTATATACTTAATGGTGCCCTAGAAGATCTAAAAACGGCTAGAAACTTTTTCTTTATTGTGGCTGTGGCAAATTCCATAAAACGGAATTACAAATGACTATAATCTCAATGTTTTTCTCATATTTGCTCTATAAGATCGGAGTTGCTTTTGATCGCAGTGCGAACTTTCTCTACCGCGAGGCGCACATTCAAGCCACAGTTGGTAGGCAGTTATTCGACTCGCCGCCCACAGATCGCAATCTTTATGTCATTGTCTACAAGAAAGGAGATAGCGCCTTTGTTTCCATGGGATATGATAATGTCTGGAACAAAGATAAACTGAAACAAAAGTATATGCTTTCCAAAGGAGAAGTTGTATTTTTTGAGAGTATTCTTGATTTCCGTAAGAATGGCCTGAATGTAATCTGGACTAAAAACGAGTAGTACCCGGGCAATCCTGCCTAATATATAAATACAAGGAGAATAAAATGCTTGAGATTATCAAAAATGTAAAAAATGGCGAACGCCACGCGAGCGATATTGTCGGTTTTGCGTTATGGTGGATTGGTAAAACATTTTGGTTTTGGGTTTTATTGGCCGTTTTAGGAGCAGGAATTGCGATCTTGTTTCATGTATAACTAAACGCGGCATTCAACCAACCACCTCCGCTTCGGTGTGTGCAAATCGTAGAACCTGAATGATTACAGGTGCGGTCCATAGAATTATGGACTTAGGTTGTCTAATGGGCGTAAAGCCGCCCAACTTTTTCAGAAAGAGATAATATTGTGCTAAATGACAAACAATTATTGATACTTCTTTGTGTTTACGAGAAACGAACAATTGTAGAAATGAGTAAGATTTTTGATCGTTCTCAGAGAACCATACAGGTACTTTTAGGAGAACTTGAAAGACTTGGTTATCTTGAGAACACTTACGGTCCTAATGGTGGTGGTAAGACAACTGGTAGACACCTAATGCCGGGTACAATTAAACTCTTGCAACAAGCAGGACACAAGAATATCAAATAGGAGAAGATAATGAAATATAGACTTTTCAAGCAACTTCCAAAAACTAGTAAAGAGCCAATCTGTGGAACTTTTGATATTGCAGATGGTGTAGCGTATTTATTCCAAGGAATGCAATTAGTAGCCTCTATTGAGAAACCGGAAATTGTTTTTGTAAATGCACAGGGTATTATGCTAAAGGGCTATGAACCGAATGGATTTGATAAAATGGGTCGTAAAATCACAAAATATCAAGAATGGTTTTTGATTTACGATGAGGCAAAATGATCTCCCAACAATTACGATACTTCATAACCTTTATTCGGAACGACATTAAGAAGCGCACAGAACAGGAAGATTATGTCGAAGCCACTACTTCTGATTGCGCAAGAATTACACTGATTATTGCCATTCGCAAGATTTTCCCTGATACTATCAAAGACCGAGACTTGCGACTTGGTATAATCATGGCGCTTACCGGAATTCCCATATCTTCACAGAATGATTTACCCGCGGCGTGTACATATTCGCTAATTGGAGCACTCAATGATAATCTTGCCCGAGATACTACAGGAAGCATTTCCCGAGAACTCCAGGATGCAGTTGAAAGCGTACATTATTTCTACCCGTGGAAAATACTTGAACCCGGGAGGGCCGACGTTGGATTGTCCAATTTGCGGAAAGACAATGACCATGAATACGCCGATGGATCTTCACGAGGCGCTGATCTCGCGGTCCCAGGTCCAGAACCACCACCTCAAGTATCTGATCTTCCATCCGTGCAATGTAGTTTTGAGACACAATAGTATAAGTACAACTGGTTGTAAGCACGAAGGCGGAGTGGGTGGAGACGAGATATTTGCCAAGTGCGCCAAACAAATTGCATATTACGAAACCAGCGAAAGAGTTACTGGTTATCTTATGGCAATGCAAGAGTACTTTCCGATAGTAGCCAGAGACGCTCTGCGACGTTTTATTTCACTTGGAGAATAAACAATGAATAGCGAAAAGATTATTGCCCATATATTGAACCATATTTACCATAGAATTCTGCTCGTTACGTGCCATGGCGTGACGGACTACTTGGTGTACCATTATCAGAAAATGGAGGGACGAGTTTATAATACGGTATTCAAGATTGAAGACGTGAAACAGATTATTCTAGACTCTTCCGGCGACATTGAAATTGTTTTGAAAAACAACCCACACGAGGAGTAAATAATAATGCCCGCTGGACCGGTACACCATAAATACTATAAAAATGTCGGTTGGCCAATAGTTATTGCTTTGTCGTTACTTGTTCTTGGGTGGGCGCTTGTAATTGATAGGGTTAACGCTGGTTGGTACCTTGAGTTTGTGTTCTGGCTTTATCCACACTATCTAAGCGCTATGATTGTTGAATGTGATCTTGACCTTCTTGGTGTGTCAAGTAGCGATGGCAAAATGTTGCGGAAATTAGGGTGTCTGGGCGTTCCCGTATTCGCTTACTGGGCTTTCTATGCCGCTATGATCCGTTATCTATCAAAGACTTTTGGGTTTGGTGGTATATTTGGCGGACACAGAAGCAAGCTATCCCACAGTTTGTTTCCTGGGACGATGATCAGAATGGCGTTTGTGGACTTCCCGATCTATGTGTTTTTCTGGCTTTTCAATAAGTTCGTAGTGCGAACACCAGATTTTTCGGTTGCCGACATACTTGTATTTCTGTTTGCCCAGTTCGTGTCTTTGGGAGTTAGTGACTATATACATATCTGGCTCGACAATCATTATGGAGAATAAGTTATGGATCAAGAAACAATCAAAACTATAGGCTTAGAAGAACAGGAACGTTTGGCCGAAGCAAAAAAGAACTTTTGTCTACTTAGGCCAGAACCGGTACTGGAAGATATTCAATTTGAAGAACTGACTTACGTAGAACCAACTTTCAAAAGCGAGTTTGGGCTTCAAAGCGTCTCAATGTGGCTTTCGGTAATTGGATCTGTAATTGTTTCTGCGTTGACTGTAGGCATTATGTTATTTATATCAGCCATTAGGACAGATGCCAATTTGTTAAATACCGATTCTAGTGACTGGATCATCTCGTTAGCAAAGGCGATGCCAGTAGCCTTTTTATTTGCTGGCATGATTGCCTTTGAGGGATATGCTCTGTCTCACGGATTGGCGGTTGGGCGAGAGAAAGGAAAGGAAAGTTTCTCTCCATGGGCGCTGATTGCATCATTTGCCGTTATGTGTTTTGCTGGCCTTATGCGTTCGTTTGGTTTAGCAGATATGGCAAATGCGAACGAATTGGTAATGTTCATCTATAATCTTGTTACGGTTCTGGTTATTATCTCTATGGGCGTAGGTGCGCCACTGATTGTCTATTTTGGTGCAATCAATATCGGAGCATTTACGTCTAAATTTGAAGAGAAGAAGAAACATAGCAAAGAAGAATTTCACAAAGAGTTGATTGCTGCTAAAGAGAAATACCAACAAGAGAAAGATGAACTTTATGCAAGTTACCAAAAGCGTATGGATAAATTTTATCAGGATTTTGAGAAGTACTACCGCTCTTCCGCAGATCAGTTATTTGGCGTAGACCGCACCAGGCAACGCGCAACTAAAACAAGTAGCCAGAGTAGTCATCACGAAGAAGTTGCGGAGAATGTCAGGGCTAAAGTTAGGGATTTCCTCAAGCAATTGAGTATTCTTCCAAGTCAGGTAGGCAAAGAAGGCGTAATCTCTGTAGCGCGGATCAATGATGAACTTGGGATTACCGATGCAGTTACAAAGAATAACGTGAGTGTTTATATCAACGGTTTCAAGAACCAAGAACTTACTGGAAAGTGGTAGATCGAATTTATACCTATCGTGATATAATTGTTCTATATACAAAAAAGGAGAACAGAATGGAAAAAAACATCATTGTTGGCGAAATTATGGATACACAGGTTTCGCCCGAGCAACTAAAAGCAATTCAGGCTTTACGCACTGCACAGATCCCAAAAGAACACATTAAGAAACATCCCGGTAAAGGTGGCAAGACTTTCAGTTTTGTTCCTCATACCATTGCTACAGATACCCTGAATAGTGCTTTGGGTATGAATTGGGATTGGGAAATTCTTGATTACAATCTCTATCCAGATAACAGCGCCGTCGCCCGTGGCAAATTAACCGTTCACTGGACAGACCGGGACGGCAAAGAACGAGAACGAAAAGTTACCGAAATGGGTGGTTTTGATGGTAAGGGCGATAAACCCACTTCCGCCTACGTAGTTCTAAGTGCTTGTAGTCGCGCTTTACTACGTTGTATGCTTCGGATGTTCGGATATGGACGTGAACTCTATCCAGATGATGAGGGTGGTCTTACTACCGAACAAGCCTGGAACACTCTTGAGCAGTACGCCAAAACCAAGAAGGTTACGAAAGAAGAACTTGTTGTGGCTATCAAAACTAGTGGTATTACCAAAGATACTTTGGTTGATCGCTTTGAAGAAGCGTATGCCCTAGTACAGACTATTGTTGACTCTAAAACAAAGTCTGCGGTACCTGCTTTATAATCTCAATATCCTTTTGCATTCGGGATTTCCTGCGGATTTACAGGAACTGCTCTTCATGGGCTAATCGGTGCAACGGGTTTTTTGGGTTCGCAGTACGAACATACCAATATAAGGAGAAAAGACAATGCCATTGCTTCCAGTTATGCACCAGTTCATTCCGATGATTGAAAGTGGGCGCAAAATACATACTATCCGTAAAGAGAGAAAATATCCTTTCAAGGTAGGTCAATCTCTCTTCCTGTACACAGATTCGCGTACCAGCAAGGCAAAATTCCAGTTCAAGAAGCCACTTTATTTCCTATATCACGTATCTATTGACCCTAAACTCCTTACGGTGCTTCTGGATGGCCTTCCTATGTCTATGCGACAAATTAAAGACTTGGCCTATCATGACGGATTTGATGATCAGTTTGCTTTCTTTAGGTTCTTTGAGAGGTATACACCAGATGTTTGTAAGACAGACTTGAGACTATTGTGTTGGGAATTTCCATCTTATCTATTCTAGGAGACAAAATGAGAAAATATATAAATGAATTCTTTCGTCTTAAGTGCGCACCAGATCTTATGCTTCTAAAGGTATTCCCTAATGCGAAAGAGATTACCGAAAGTCTTGCGGCTTTCAACGCGGTCCAGAAGATAGTTATGCCACAAACCGGGATTCAATATAAAGACGAGAATGTCGTAGTCTTTGTGGTCGGCGATGGGCATACTCCACGGACTGGCGCTTTGTTCGCAATGCGAACTAACTGGAATGTAATTAGCATTGATCCTGTTATGCGGCCATTTCACGGCAATGTAAAACGGCTTGAAACTATAACTGGAAGAATTGAAGAGTTAGACGAGTTTATTAATTATAGTATGAAAGCGATCATTGTTTTGGTTCATTCCCATGCTACCGTAAAGGCTTGTTTGAGTTCAATAAAACTTCCAGAGAGACACCTTGTTGCGATTCCGTGTTGTGTTCCTCAGGATATTCCAAATACTACCTATTTTGGTTATACTGATACTAATATCTGGTCAGAAAAGAACCAAGTCAAAGTCTGGCTGAATGTATAAGGACTAATCAAATGTCTACCCTAAACCCAATTGCAAGTACTTCTAACTTTCCCGATGGGATATATCAAACTTGGTACCTTTCATTCTGTTGCAGAGATAGAGAAGTGGGCAGGAGATAATGAATGTTGGTACTTCAAGCAAATTGCTTTCAAGCAAGAGACATATCTTGCGGCAACCAAAAACGTAATTCAGGCACTAGGAGAATAATTATGGATATTAAAGAGATCAAAATCAAGAAAGCCGCTTTTGAAGAACAACTTGAAAGTTATTTACTTCAAGAACTGAAAGCGTTTTATGAAGAGACTGGTTTGTACATAAAGGAGGTTCATGTATTTATTGATGCTTCCCAAAATCTTACCCAGAATAAAACTACCTGGGAACTCGAACAAGTCAACACCGTTCTTGACCTATAGGTACAACTCCTCCCATACAGATATGTTGCCTATCTGTCGAACCGCCACTATTGCCACGATCATCAAAAAGACGATCTTTCTTCTAGGCTTTCTACTTGAGGACCTCAGTCGCTCTGGAATCCGTGTCTTACGACTTCAAGTAGTTAGATTGAGCTTTGTCGGCAGTAAAGGAGAAGAATGGAACCACCGCCAGGGATACATTGCCTGGAATTTTGCTCTAGCGACATCTTCCGCGGTATACCCGTCTGTATGCAACGGGCGCGGATATTGAGTTGGAACAGTGGCAGGAGTCTTTGGCTTGTTCCGTGTTTTCCCATAGTTCGCAATGCGAACTCGCCATCTCACGATGGACACTCAAGTTATGTGTTTGGAACTTGGCGAGGATGGGCAGAATGAAGTACTTTGTACACATACCGACATTCTATCATGGTTTAACTAGAAAAGCCACCTTTCGGCGGCTTCGCTAGATGTGTACAGAGCTTTTATTCCCTCCCTGTTGCCCGGCAATAGAGAGTATATCACAGAAAAGGAGTAATGAAATGAGAACAGTTCCGGTTGTGTTGTATATTTCAGAAGGATATGAAGGTCTCTCAAACAAAGATGTTATGGATGATATTGCCGATGTTTTGGATCACGCTGGCTGGAAAATTGGCTTTGAGTTGGTAGACGTTATCGAGGAAGCAGGATCATTCAAAGACATAGATATTCCTAAGCTTATAGAAGCCTGGAAGAGCGGACTTCCCAAAAAGTCTGATTTGCGAGAAGAATACCTCAATGACGGACAAGATTTAGAAGACGAGGAATAAACAATGATCACATATACTATCGTAATCGAAGAAAAAGACGGAAAAATGCACATAAATACTAGCGGAAACATGGACACCACCACAGAATTGGAAAAGAGTTTCGCTATGAACTTGTTGAGTTTAGTTAGGGAAGATATAATATTGTTCAATAAGACCGTTCGCCTGGTGATGGAAGAAGAAACGCAAGCAAAAGCAAGACTAAACTAAGAGGAGACAAAATGGATGATAATGGTTATCCAGAAGAAGACGAATTGGCCGTCATTAGAGAATGGGACGCAATGGATCTCCGCGGACTTATGAAGTATGTAGAAACGCTATGGACCTACCGCGGAGAGTACTTCAAACAAGTAGGCGATGTCTGGTATATCTCAACAGGAGGTTGGTCTGGAAACGAAGACATTGTTGGCGCAATGCAAGATAACTATATCTGGTGGGCGCTGAATTGGCTACAAACCAGACGTGGTGGACACTATATTTTCTGTACTATGCAGACATCTATTGAACAGGAGATAAAATGACTATTGGAACCCATATCTCTTGGGTTAATCACACTTGCAACTTTTGGCACGGTTGTGTCGAAATGCCATTCATGGGTAAAACACATCCAGGGTGCGAACACTGTTATGCCAAGAACCAATCCAAGCGCTACGGTAAAGACATCTGGGGATCCAACAAACCGCGGTGGGAGATCAAGGGCGCCTGGAAGATGCTAAATGACATCCAGAAGATCGCTAAAGAGACGAGAGAAAAGCAAACCGTCTTTGTTGGAAGTATGATGGACATCTTCGAGAAACCAATGCAGTTAATAGACAATAAGGGCAATTTGGTACACAATAAGACTAGTGGAGACTTACGTAATCAGTTCTTTTCGATCATCCCAGACTACCCGGAACTTATTTTCTTGTTACTTACAAAGAGGATAATGAATGTCTGGAAATACGTTCCCGATAGTTGGCTCCTCGGCTTTCCAAAGAATGTGATGATCGGTTACTCCGTGTCGGACCAGGAAACCCTCGAAGGCGGTATGCACTATCTGGATTATCTTTCCGGTTATACCAATACATTCCTAAGTGTAGAACCAATGACGGGATATGTAGACCTGATGGCACTTACAGGTACAGCCAATAACTATAAACCAGACTGGATCATTAATGGGGCGGAGAGCGGCAAAGATAGGCGAGAAATGGAAATTTCTTGGGCTTTATTACTAAAAGATCAGTGTCAAAAAAATAATATTCCATACTTCTTTAAACAGGCATCTGGTTTTCGTGCAGGAATGCAGAGAAACGCTCCGGATAACCTTTGGAATACGAAAGAGTACCCTAATCTATTTACAAATTCTCCATACGCAGCATTTTGTGATTAATGAAATAACTTGTTACCAAGAAGATTGGATAAATGGTGACAAAGAGATTGTGATTAAAGGAGAATAACATGGAAGAACAACCGATTTGCGAATGGCATATAATTGATATTGTTGGTGGAGAAGCCTGGACATGGGCATCTACTAGGGAAGATGCTATTCAACAGGCTAAAACCATTCCTGGAATTACAGAAATTGAGTACTGCGAGAAGGTATATAATGAAAAATCCGCTTAGTCATTATCACCGATGGGACACTATTGTTCTTGGTTATGGAAAGGCAGCCAAGTTGCGACGTTGCGCTTGTGGTGTTGAAGAAACATATATACTTGACCGTACCAAAAAGGCTTTTGTTTGGGTTCTTGGAAACTTCCTGGAAGATACGGCAAGCCCAATCTTTGTCATGGCCGGAACTTACGAAACGTGGCTAGAAGCGGCGCAGTTTCTAAACGATACGTTCCAGGGTACGGAAGTCAGAAGAATTGAAGGCGAATATGATTTCGATGAGATGTTAAGAATTATTACCCCGCGTATCTTTCTAACCGAAGACTGGATTAATTGCGAATTTACGGCAAGTCCTAAGTTCAGAAAAATTCTCATGTTTTCTTAGGAGAATGAAATGAGAAATATGACTAGCGAAGAACAGAAAAAGATGAAATACTTGAACCTTTTGGAACGTCTTGAAGACGAGGATCTTGGTCCAGAGGTTGATAACGACGAAGTTGCTTTTCAACTTAGGCAACACTATGGCTTCGTAGATACTATTATTGGTCGTGTCACGGCTGGCGACGACAGTGTTCCATTGTGGCTTTTTCAAAAAGCACAGATATTGCAGAAAACGAGGTGAAGAAATGGGAGAACAGATCTACGATGTAATGGGTTGGAACGGTTTGCCAGATAGCGAGTGGAAACAGATTGGCATTCAGTTCTCAGAAATGGACGACGACTGGAATTGCCTGTGTACATTTCCACACAACGATCAGGGAGTTATTGACGTTTCAAGAATGAGAAGCTTGGCTCTGTTTGGTGCCGCTGTAGTACTAGCGCACAACGGAGAACTCGGCTCTCCAATCTTGCCAAACTGCGTTCCAGAATGGATACGCAACGAGATCAAGAGATTACTACCAGATATGGAGGAAGAATAAACCCAAAAGTTATTTGCTCTAAGTGCGGACATTCGCTACACTCTCACCGAGGATTACCACCTTGTATAGAATGTCGTGATAATACGACAGACGATAGGTGTATCTTTGACCCCGAAAAGGTATTGTTACTTGAGATTGAAATACTTAGGGATAAACTAGAACGAGCAATACAATTACTGAAAATTGACGCTGATCATACGCCATAAGATTTAGCAGATTATCAATATATCATGGAGATAGAATGACACATGAAATGGCTGCCCTTTGTAATTTCTCAAATCAAATCGGAAAACTAAGCCGCAAAGAACAGGGTTTATCGCTAAAGGTACTTGCTTGTCTTTCTGATGATCCTCGCATAAGTA
>Ga0209518_1001556_pt1 | contig 24065 bp, 31 predicted proteins | sample RifGroB1_FD_183993 | JGI IMG/M metagenome (GOLD analysis project Ga0209518, IMG submission 183993) | Groundwater microbial communities from Rifle, Colorado, USA - Groundwater B1 (SPAdes) (version 2) | ecosystem: Environmental > Aquatic > Deep subsurface > Groundwater | place: Rifle, Colorado...
ATGGGGCGGGGGGGCTTACCTCGACTATCCAAAACCTTTCTCTCCCATATCAGTTAGGGGTTTTTTATATGGCCTTACTTTCTGGAAGCTTGGCCTATACACTCTCACACGCAGGACAAAAAACAATTGAAGTAGGAGAAGCAGCAGTATTCTCATATCTTTATCCCCTTTTTGCTGCTCCCCTTGCGGTTCTTTGGTTGGGCGAAAAAATTACTCCTACATTTATATTGGGAGGGTTAATAATTGCGGTTGGTGTGATAATCGCAGAATATAAGAAAAGACGACCTTGACTTCCTTCCTTTCGAGATTTATAGTCTTTGAACTATTTCTCTTTATATATGCTTGCAAATCCCGAGACCAGAGAGCGGACCCAAACTTTATCAGGTTATGAAGTACTTGGGGTTGTTTTTAATCGCTTAGAAAAAAGACTCTCACTCTCCAGACAAGAAAGTCAGCTAGTAATCAACTTTCCACCTGGACAACTTCCTAAAGCGGAATCGCACCACTGGTACGACCAGCATCGCCCTGAAACTGATTATTTTACCTACAACAGGCTTTTGCTCCTACCAATCGGTCAAGATGAAAGAGTCTGGGCGGTCGGCCTAGGAGAGAACCCAAGGAAAATAAACGCATGGGCATATTATCAGGATTTGATTGCTTTACCGATGGTTCCCCAGCAAAGGTCAGAAGGAGGAATTATAGAAGAATTTCATTATCGTATAAATATGGAGGCTCATCATTTGAGATCTTCACTTTTTGTAGCTACCACAAATGGAGAGTTGGCAATAAGCCAAAATGGCATGTTTAGACATATTCTACTTGATCTCCCATCTAGAACTAGGGCGGTTATTGCCGCAAGTGAAAAGGGAGGTTACCCCCTTCAAGTTGGTTCTGAAATTGGTTTGGATAATATACCAGATAAAGTACCTACGGAATTTAATCCAGTCGTAGTTGAAGATTTGGAGAGAGCAATTATTGATACCCTCGTATATCAAAATAGGATTATCGGGACATTCAAAAATGTAAGGGTCCAACCATAGAAAGGTATTTAGATTGCACTTTGGAAGCGCCTATTAAGTCTTTTTCTTTGGCTCTTCACGTAAGCTCTTATTAGTGGGTCACCCAAGAGTCTGTCACTTTGGTTTGCTCTAATATATTCTGCAAAATCTGCTCTTAAAACTTCACTAAGTTCACCAATAGATATTCCACTGATTTTGCTAACTGATTCAACCGAAGCTTGAAGATTTGCATTTCCATCTACCCTTTCACCCATAATCCTATTAAACATTCTGGCTAATTTTACGTCAGAAAGTCTTCTTCCTTTGGCCTCCCTGAAATCTACAGCCAATTGACATACTAAAAGTTGTGGTAACTCAAGAGCACTAAGTGTAGCTGGCCCTCTCTCCATAATCGTTGAGTCTAAATTAGATTGCTGATATAATCAACCAGCCTATTTAAGAATTATGAAAGCTCAAATACATCCAACCTGGTATCCAGAGGCTAAAGTAACTTGTGCTTGCGGGAATTCATTTCTCGTAGGCGCTAGCGTGCCTGCAATTAATGTCGAGGTTTGTTATAACTGCCATCCCTTCTACACCGGTCAAATGAAATATCTCGATACTGCCGGACGAGTTGAAGCCTTTAAAGCAAGGCAAGCCGGAGCTCAAAAAGACTTCTTATCAAAAGCTGAAAAGAGGCGCGCCAAGAAACAAAAGCAACTTCTAGAAGAGATGGAGAGGCCGGACACACTTGAGGCTCTACGCAAAAAAAGCTAATCTTCTAATCTAAATGGAAAACCAACTGCAAACCCTCTATTTAGAAATTCGTGGCGCAACCGGCGGAGATGAAGCTAAGAATTGGGGTTCAGACCTACTTCGAATGTATTTACGATATGCAACAAGGCGCGGGTGGAAAGTCTTCCCAGTTGATGTGAACGTCATAAAAATTACTGGGGCTGGTGTTTATGAGGAGTTAAAAAATGAATCGGGAGTCCACAGGGTTCAAAGAATTCCCACAACCGAAAGGAGAGGAAGAATTCACACCTCAACAGCAACCGTAGTAGTCCTTCCCGAAATTAAGGAGTCTGAAATTACCATAAATCCAAATGACCTCGAAGTTCAGTTTTTCCACTCCTCTTCTCAAGGAGGACAAAATGTACAAAAAGTTTCAACTGCGGTACGCCTCATTCATAAACCCACAGGAATTGTAGTATCCTCCCAAAGAGAAAGATTTCAGGAACAAAATAGAAAAATAGCCATGGATTTACTCCGAGCCAAACTCTGGGAACTGAAGGAGGCAGAAAAAGAAAGTACTATTGCCGGCTATAGAAGTGCAATTGGACGTGGCATGCGGGCTGAGAAAATCCGAACTTACAATTTCCCTCAAGACCGGGTCACGGATCATCGTATTGGAAAATCTTGGGGAAACCTTGAAAGAGTTATTGACGGAGAGTTGGATAAAATAATTAACCTGACACGAGCTCTTTAGTAACTATTCAGAAAATTCCGAGAGGGTGGCTGAGAGTGTGAGAGTTTGGCCGTCGCGCCAAATTTCAAGAGATACAACTTCACCCGGCTCACTTTTGACAATTACATCAGCTAATGTATTTTCTTCTGTCAATTCTTCCCCCACCATTTTCGTTATAATGTCCTCTGGTTGAATTCCGGCAGATTCTGCGGGTGAACCCTCGACGACATTTACTACATAGGCTCCTTGGGGAACATTATTTAGAATTGCGGTGTCCTTAGGAATCATCTGATACTCTACTCCCAAGTAAGGTTTTGAGGCGAATTTACCCGTTTCTTTATATTGATTTAGGGCATCCTTAACTACATTTATGGGTAGTGCAAATCCTACGTTTTGAGCATCCGAGGCTACAGCTACATTAACCCCTATGACTTGACCGGCTGAATTAAGGAGTGGCCCTCCGGAGTTACCAGGATTTATCGCAGCATCCGTCTGTATTACATCATCGAGTCTTTCTACAAAACCCTGATAGACGCTCCCCGCCGTAATTCCCCTACCTAGTCCTGATATAACCCCCGTCGTAACCGTGTGTCTAAATTCCCCGAGCGCAGTTCCAATTGCAATAACAAATTGCCCGACTTTTAGATTTCCCGAATCCCCCAGCTCAACCGGGGTAAGGTCAGAAGCATTAATCTTTATTACCGCAATATCATTTGAAGGATCCCTAGAGATCTGGGTTACCTCGAATTCCTGTCCATCTTTGGTAACTACTTTATAAGTTGCATCCTCAGATACGACGTGTTTATTGGTAACAATCAGGCCATCTTCACTTACAATAAATCCGGTCCCAATATCCTGAGGAGTTCCTCCTTCCACTCTAGAGGAAAATCCCCCAAATGGAGAGAGTTCAAGAATGCGCCTTTTTGGGGTTTGAATAGAAACCGTGACTACTGAAGGGGAAGCCCGCTCAGCTACGTCAATTACTACCGACTCTTCAGTCAGAATCCTTTGGTCGAGCCTAAATGTTGAAGCACCTCTGGGAAGAATAAGGTCAAGTGGCTTTAGACCAAATAATCTATCGGCGAGGGCTCCACCCCCTACTGCCCCCAATAACACAAGTCCAACTGCCAAGCCTAAAATGAATTTTTTGGGTTTGAGGGTAGCCATTTAACAAATTTTATTGTAGTAGTTCTATTCCCTTTTGCAACTGCTCATCCTCGTCGGTTTCGCCGTTATCCTCTAACTCAAAATCGGGCGTTAATCCTTCACCGTCTACCCACACACCAGAAGGAGTTAGCCACCTGGCAACGGTTATATGAAGTCCCGCACCCCCGTCGACCTGTTGCGGCTCCTGTATGGTTCCCTTTCCAAATGTTTTTTCACCAACGAGCTTTACTTTTTTGTCGTCGCGCAATGCACCTGCTAATATTTCGGAGGCAGAGGCTGAACCCTGATTTACAAGGACCACAAGCGGGGTATTTGGGAATCTTCCTATTTTTTCAACAACATATTCGCTTTTTTGCTCTCCCCTCTCCTCAATTACAACTACTCGTCCAGTTTTCATAAACTCGCTCGCAATATCGACCGCCCCCTGCAAATATCCGCCGGGGTTATTTCTAAGGTCAAGTACAATTCCTTTTAGGCTCTGCTTCTTAAGGATCTCAATAACTGCCTCCTCCCATTCTGCCTCGGTCTCCCCGCCAAATTTAAGAAGTCTGACCTGAGCAATATTTTCATCATCCCCAACGAATGTTAGTGTAACGGAAGGAACGTCAATTGACTCTCGTACCACGTCCACCACAATTGGTTCTTCCTGACCCTCGCGAAGGAGAGTTAGGGTTACAATCGTCCCCGCAGGTCCCCTTATTGCCGAAACGGCGTCGGTAATTGAAATTCCAACAGTTCCCCTTTCAATTCCCTTCGCTTCATCCTTGATGCCTACGATGAAGTCTCCTGCTTCAATTCCGGCTTTTTCTGAAGGTGAGTTGGGTAAAGGCGCAATTACCGCGAGCTGATTTCCCTTAAATCCTATTTGAATCCCAATTCCGTCAAAACTTCCCAACAGGTCTTCCTGGACTACCCTATTTTTATCCGGTGGCAGAAAAACCGTGTATGGATCCCCCAGGGCAGATACCATTCCCTCAATCGCCCCATAGACCATATTGGCAGGAATTACTTTTTCTTTGTCAAAATAGGAGGTATTTATGGTATCCCAAACTCTCCAGAAAAGTGAGAAGTCTAGGTCTTTCTTATCCTGTGGAAGCTCTCGGGTAATCGTAACCTTGGGAAACTCGGCAAGACTTCCTTGGTAGCCCTTAAACCCTAGCAAGTAGCCCGCCGAGAAAGTCGCGGCCAAGACAATTAAAGCTAGTATCAGATATCGAATAAGGGTGAAGTTTATTTTGGGCAAGGGGGAATTTGGCTCCATAAAGCTTATGTAATTTTATCACCTAAAGAGCCGAAGTAAACGGCAGAAGTCCCAGAAATCTCGCCCGCTTAATGGCGAGGCTTAAGCGCCTCTGGTGCTTTGCACAGACTCCCGAGCGCTTTCTACCAATGATTTTAGCCCGGTCGGTCACAAACCTCTTAAGCTCCTCATATGCTTTGTAATCGGGATCCTTCTTGGCACTACAAAATGGGCAAACTGCATCTCGGGGAGCTTCTTCTTGTCTACTTACTCTGGGGCGTGCTCGTGGGGGCATTTAGATTTTAGAAGGGAATCTCCTCTTCCTCCTCAGGGGTAACTTTTTCCTCTTTCTTGGCTTTCTTGTCCGAAGACTTTTTAGTACCTTTTTTCTTATTTTCTGCCGGCTTTGGTGTTGCGGGCTCTTCCGGCTCCATTTCTCCAGACTGAAGCGTTGGTGCTTCAAGTGAGGCTTCGGGCACTTCCAGCTCCCCTACTTCGCGACGCGAGTCAAGAAGAATCATATCCGAAATCACTATCTCGGTTGAGGTCCTCTGATTCCCATCCTGCCCGGTCCAACTCCTGGTTTGGAGCCTTCCTTCGACATATACTTTTCTTCCTTTTGAAAGAAGCTGGGAACAAATTTCGGCGAGTTTATTCCATGAAACTAATCTATGAAATTCGGCGTCTTCTTTTTTCTCCCCCGCCTCCGTAACCCACTGGCGATTGGTCGCAAGTCCAAAGGTACATACCGCAGTTCCTTGAGGGGTGTAGCGTAGTTCCGGATCCCGCGTTAAATTGCCGATTAAAACCACTTTGTTTAAGCTTCTTGCCATAATTATTTTCTAATAAGTAATAATCGAACGACGTTCTCGTTAATATTGAGCTTTGTCGATAAACCTTTAACTTCTTGCGGGTCTAATTCTAGAGGAAAAAATAAATAATTTCCACTTTCAGACTTTCCGATCTTATAAGCTAAGGTTTTCTCTCCCCAATCCTCAACCTCTCCAACCTTACCTTTGGCTTCCTCGACTAACTTCTCCACCTCGTCCCGAACGGATTTTTTCTTAGCCGAGGTTGCCTTTCCGTCCAAAAGTACGGTCAATTCATATTTTTGCATACGGGAAAGTATATCAACTTGCCACTTTAAACTCAATCACGTCTTTGTCGAGAACTATGTAGTCCTTGCCTTCGAGCCTTACTTTCCCTTTCTCCTTTGCCGCGTGCCAACCCCCAGACTCTAGCAAATCATTAACTGAAATTACTTCTGCCTTAATAAAACCCTTAGCGAAGTCTGTATGAACGACTCCGGCTGACTCATATGCACTACTCCCCTTTTTTATGCTCCAGGCGTGAACTTCTTTTCCTCCCTTTATTGTATAAAAAGTAATAAGCTCAAGAAGCTCGTAGGACTTTTTAATTAATTTCTCAAGCCCAGACTCGAAAACTCCGAGCTCTCTTAAGTAGTCTCTTCGTTCAACCGCATTAAGATCCATAAGATCCTCCTCGATCTTGGCGGAAATTATAAGTGCTTCCCCGTATTTTTCTTTAACTTTTCCAACCAAGTTCTCAATTTTTGACCTCTGGGTTAGGTCGGCCTCGCTCACATTCAATACATATATCATGGGTTTGCCCTTTATCTCACCCAATTCAAGTTCCAGATTGACTATCTCAATATCCTCCCCTATTTGCTCTAAGGTCCCGGGTTCGTGGGTTGCGTGTTGGTGGCTTACATTAGGATCCGAAAATGCTCTAACGACGTGGATGATTGCATCCACCTCGCGAATTTTGGCCAGGAACTGATTTCCTAACCCTTCACCTTTATGTGCTCCACGAACTAGTCCGGCAATGTCAATAAAAGTTACGTTTGCGTGTACTGTTTCTTCTGGTGAAATAAGACGAGACAATTCTTCCAAATTTTTATCCGGTACAGAAACAATTGCCTCGTGAGGCTCAATTGTAGTAAATGGTCTTGCCGCAGTTTCAGCCAAGCGCCTTGCAACGAGAGCATTAAAAAGAGTTGATTTACCGGCATTTGGAAGACCTACTATTCCAACAGAAAGACTCATAATAGTTTTTTCTCCATTAGCCAATATGTTCCGTCTTCTCCCTCATCAGTTGGTTCGTCTCCGAGTCTTTCAAAACCTTTTCTTTCATATAAAGATACCAAACCCGGAACTTCCGTCCTACAATCAAGTCTGAGCCATTTTATATTTTTCTCCCTTGCTTTGTCTTCGACAATTTGTATCAACTGCCCAGCAAATCCTTATTTTTGTTCCTCTGGCAATACAGCTAAAGCTGTCATGTAGATCGCTGGGTCAGTCGGATTGGTAAAACGTACACTGTAGCCAGGTTCTATATAATATTTCGGTGGTTGGGTGTCCAAAGTAACCGTACCTACAGTTTTTCCATTAGCTATGCCCATATAAACCTCCTTTTTATGAACCATTTTTGCAACCATTTCTTCTGTGTAATACTTTGCCCAGTGATTTAGGCCTTGATCAGAAAGCCATTTGGAACTCTCCCTTATTATTTCCCAAACAATGGGTACATCACTAGCACTTGCTCGTTTTATTTCCAACCTAACTGGTCTTTCTGTGTCCTTCGACATATCACTTCTGGCATGAAGCTATTATAGAACTATAGAAAACAAAATTCTCCCTTGGTTATCTCTTTCTATAATTATTCCGTCCTTATTTGGCTTTGGAAGTTTGAATTTGAAGTAGAAATCAAAAGTTGGGTTAGCATAATACGAATCCCTACTAACAGCCCCATTTAAAACATTATACCTACTAAAGTATAATAGTCCCTAATGTCATTCAGCGAACTAGCTAAAATCCTTGGCGCCTTTGAACGAAGAGGGAATATTCCTCAAAGATTCATTATCAAGAACGTCACTTACTACTCTCAATGGGAGTCTCCAGCTTTGGTGAGAAAAATAATTAGAGACGAGGTTTCCCCCCAAGAAGATCCATTGTGGAAAAGGTCGGGGGCCAAATCGCCGGAGGAATATGAACTTTGGTCAAGCAACATGTGCGGTATGGCTTGTTTAAAGATGATAATAAAGCATAAATTCGATAAAGTTATTCCCATTATTACCCTCGGTAGAAGGTGTATGAAATTCGGTGGGTACAAGGAAAAGCCCAATACAGTTGATGGTTTGTATTACCCTCCTTTTATAAGATTCATCAATCATGAGTTCGGGCTAAAAGGAAGGATCGCTAGCATTCTAACATTGAATCGGATTATGAAAGAATCGGCGCAGGGTAATTATCTTATTGCATCAGTAAGTTACAAAATAAGAAATCCCAATTCTATACCTGCTACAGTTGGAGGACACCTTGTATTAATGCTAGGCTACGACTTGGAGAAAAAAATTCTTCTTTTCCACAATCCCTCCGGAGACACAAGAGAAAATCAAGAATATGCAGAAATATCTTTTGAGCAGTTTGGGAGGTTTTTTGCCGGAAGAGGGATTGTAATAGAAAAGTGATTACGGTAGATATCTTGGCCTATTAAAGGCTGTATTTAACATTTCTATAACTAGTTGGTCGTAATCTATACCCGCTGCATTTGCCGATGTTACCATATTGCTATGCAGCGACATTCCGGGAATAGTATTTACTTCAAGAACGAAAGGAATATTCGTTTTGTTATCTAATATAAAATCTACCCGATTGAACCCATAACAGCCTATAAGCTCAAAAACCTTTCTGGCTAAATCTTTCACTCTCTTGGTAGTAACTCGGTTCAGTGAGGCAGGACACCTATATTCATGGAGTTTTGAATCATGCTTTGCTTCGTAATCGTAAAATTCTTTTTTTGATATTGTCTCAAGTATTGGAAGTACAACTATCTTGCTTTTTCTCTGTAATACTCCAACGGTAAGAGAACGTCCAGTTATGTATTCTTCTACAAGAAATCTATCAAATCCTTGTCTTTTGAATTCTTTGAAATTGTTAATGAATTGCTCACTTGTATGAATTACGTTTGAACCCAAACTTCCTCCTTCGGAAATGGGCTTAAGAAATAGAGGGATGCCAAGTCTCTTCATAATTTTCGTAAACTTATGAACACTCAGCTTATCTGGCAAAACTTCAAAGCGGGGCGTGGGAATACCGGCGGTACCTAGAAGTATTTTAAAATAGTTTTTATCCATCCCCAAGGCAGAAGATAAAACACCAGAGCCTACATACGGTTTTCCTACCGTCTCCAAATATCCCTGGATTTTTCCGTCCTCTCCATATCTCCCGTGTAGTACAATAAATACTACATCAGCCCTATCCAAATTATTTATAAAGTTCTTTTCAAGCGGATCCGCCAAATACGAGTTTCTATATCCTTGTTTTATTAAAGAGTCGTAAACCGCTTTTCCTGAAATTAATGAACCAGGTCTTTCTCTTGACTTCCCACCGGAAACTACAGCAATCTTTAATTCTTTTGAAATGAAATTGCTTTTCATACTTTAGCTCATAAAATCAATCACGCTGTGAACTACATGATTTATAATGTCCACATAGTTAAACCCTCTTAATCGAGCAGCTTTTGTAAAGGGTCCTACTTCAGACAACGTCGGAAGAGAGTTGATTTCAAGAAAATAGACATTTTTGGCTCGGTCTACTATCGTATCTATTCTAGAATAGCCCTTACATTCAATTGTCTTGTGCGCAACGATCGCACCTTTCATTATCTTCTCGGAAAGCCTCTTGTCTATCCTGGCGGGCACATGATACCTTAACACACGTTCTATTTCTTTTTGTGGACTAAATTGCATTATCGATTTTACATCATAGGAAAGAACTTTAATGCTTTTTGCCTTCTCCATTTCAATACAAGCTAAAGGAACGACCCGACCTTTTATCTCCAAAATAGGAATCGTTATCTCTGTCCCCCTTATGTACGACTCCACAATTAAATTTTTGTGTCTATCTAATAATTTCTTAGCTCTTTTCAATAATTCACTCAATGAATTAATATAATAAACATCCATTCCCGCGCCTTCATCTCTTGGCTTTATTACATAAGGAGACTTAACGTTGTATCTAACCAACCTTTCTTCAAGTGTGTCAAGGTTTTGGGCGCTTATTTCCAAATAGGCTGGAGTTAATAAACCCGCCTTCTCAAAGTACTTTTTAGATAAGCTCTTATTTTTAGTAATGGAGGCAGCCTTCGACTTGGAACCTGTATATGGTATCTTCAATTTGTCTAAAAGGTCTCTTAAACCGTAATTTACTTTTTTACTTCCAATGTACGTTGCATCTATGATGAAAGCCATATCGATGCGAGCTAATTTGACTGCCTTCTCGAATCTCTCGTCAAAGGTAATCATTTCTACATGGTACCCTAATCCTTCTAGAGCCTTAGCTACCTCGTGGGCTGTATATATAGCATCATTTAACTCTTCAGGCGTACCACCCACAATAACCCCCACCCTCAATTTTTTATCCTCTTTGGAACCTATAGTCATATAGGTGATTCTATCACCGAAATCCTTTATAAACAACTAAAAACAATCTATATCTGATTGCTTTAGGTTTTCACCCTAAAGAAGAAATCAAATTGTGGGACGGTGAAAAGACTATCCCAACAGAAAGTCCCATCGATGAATTTTAACATTTTGAAATAGTCTGTGCTCGTCGGCAAGTAGGTTCTGAAGTCAACCTTTAAGATCAAAACCTATGGAATGACAGGGTGACTGTTGATCAAAAATGGTAATAGGTATTAAATCAGAGTCTTCTTTACCCGGGATATCTTCTAGTTGAAAAAAATAAAGCCGGGTTCAACATGGGGCACAGAACCATCATTTTGACAACGGAGAACATAAATTGGTTCTCTTGATTCAGGATCTATAAAGAAACCACTTATACTCGTAATCTCGTAAGGCTCAACAGCATAATCATCATCGTCTGAATCATCATGATAATATCCTACAATAAGGGGTTTTGGTTTTGACCAACCATCTTTTTGAACAAGAATTCGCGGTTGACTCTCTACTGGGGTCGCTTCAAACGTTACATGCCCTCCATCTTGTAATAATTTAGCAGGGAGATATAAGTCGAATCCCCTTCCTGGAAATTTATACGTTTCAATAAAAACTGTAAGTATATCTCGATCTAATTCAGTCATTTATCTTCAACTCTGAATAATATATTAAAAGACTTATACCACGGACATTTTTCAAAGTCAAAATTAATGCATCCTTATTTGTATAGTTTCGTTATTTGGAATGATTATTCTCCCCAATTCACTTTCTCGAAGATCTCTTTCTATACTTATTTTCGGAAGGACTACCTTGAAATAACTTTATTTGAGGTGCATTTGCAACAATAACAGCATGGAGTAACTCTGGATCCATCCCGATATCTGAAGCCCTTATTCTAAAACCTTCATCGTTTGGAGATAGTCTTCCAATATTAAAGGTTTGTGACGTATCCAACCCACCATAACTTTCTTTAATATCACAGAGCATACCACCGGAATAAGGAACATATGCCAATAAGACTTCTCTATCATTTCCTGTCAATCTTCCCGTCTCTCTATCTGTTTCTACATCCACGATACATTTATCAGTAACATCAACAACTTTTACTTCAAAAAGTTCATCTCCAGTCTGGGAATCATAGAACATACTCTTTTTTCCTTCTAAATCAGGTCTGGGCTTCCCAAACATTATTTCTTTTGCTAGTTTTTGAAGTTGTTTGGCAACTTCTGCCGAATCCGTCTCTTGGCTTGGTCTTAATACTTCAAAATAAGCCCTACCTAGTTTTTTACATATTGGAGATCCACACTGCACCATATGAATTCCCAACTCTGCATCTGTTAACATCGTACCCTCATTTCTTACATAAAATCTGTTGGCCATTTCAAAAAAACCTTTAACATTATCCCAACAACCAATTTCTGTTCTAATCGTTCTCTCTTTTACTCCTTCACTTACAAGGCCAAGCCCATACATTATTTGCTCGCTTGTTCTTCCAGCTTGAAACATGCCTTGTAAAATTTCATACGGAGTTTGTCCAGCCCTTTCTTCTGACATAATGTGTGAATTATACCTTATAGTTATGCTAAATTCATATATAAAACAATTTAAAGTCCGAAATAGTTTGTTTGAATCGGTGGGGTATAAACTATCCTTCCCAGTTCATCTCTTTGAAGTATCGACCTTGCCTTTCCGGGTGGCGGGAGCTTGAAGTTAAATTTAAATTCAAATTGTGGAATAGTGTAATTACTATCCCAACTGAGAGTGACATTACTTTATTTTACCACCTAAGGAAGAAATGGTTCCTTTGGCCCGTGCCTCATAAAACCTTTAATATGTGGAATTGGATCTAAGGCCTTTGGTAATTCATATCCCAGCCCAACTTCGTCCCTACGAGTTAAATTTCCATTCTCAAACACAGCACGCCCCTGCAATCGCTCAAACCCGACTTCGCAAGTCCATTTAGCTAACCTGCCTTTATCGTAAGAGAAACTCAAATCCATCTATTGGGTCAATTGTCTAGTAAGTGCTGGATCGTCAAGTCCCGATACTGGAAAAAGGACTCCTGGGCGGGTTACTTTACCCATTCTGTCGATTTTCCCATTGGGTATTGCCACCATCTCATAGAGAATATCCGACTGACCCAAGCGCCATCCTAATGATACTGCCACCAACTTGTTAAAGGCTCTGAATTGGTAGAAGAGTCGGCCAATAGCAGGATGGTCAGGGTTATCTGTTAATGTTTGCGAGAGTTCAAGGACAGAAACACTACCGAAAGCACTATTAAGATAATGCTCTGTGTTCCAGACGTATAAAGCCTCTACGTTTCCCTCATCTCCCACTGTGAGTTCGCTAATTGGAGTATTTCTTAAAACATTGGGGGTAAGATCGTACCTTTGCCTCACCCTACTGTGCCAGGAAGTTAACCATTGAACCGTCTCGTTAAGAGCTTCCTCCCCACTTCGAAATTCTACTTGTGAACCCTCTTTTGGCGCCATGAAGGGAGATTGTACATTTCCTTACCGAAAAACACCAATTATTACTCTTGGAAATTGACGTCGAAGTTTAAGGTGGGTGGAGTTAGAGATTTTTCTTCAATGTCTCCTTTATTTATTTCCTCCTCAAGGACCTTTGTGTCTGCCTCCATTTTAAGTACGGCCTCATCCGTTGCATAGCGGGAGGCTTTTCTCTCCACTATAGTGGTTACAGCTTTTTCTCCTTCTTTCACTTCTTCTTCGGGCTTTAAGATCCTTCCTTTAAGATAAGAGACAACAAAGACGGCAATTATAAGAATAAAAAAGACTGCGGCAAGGGCTGTCACAATAGTTTTTGTCCTTGTCGAAATCCCAGAAGCCGAAACTATGCTTTGGGTTTGGGTAGCATTCGGAGTTCGGGTAAAAAGTTTGTCTTTGATATTAAGAAGGGCTCTAACCATCCGGTCCATAGATTCGGTTAGGACAGAAAAAAAGCTCTTTCCGGGTGTAGGAGTTTCTTTTGCTGGTAAATTTTGGTCCATATTAATCTTCAAATTTTATTTCGGTAATTATTTCTGCCAAGAATGAATTTGCTTCTTTTAAGTATTGATATGCCTCTTTGAGTTTAAAAAGGGCTTGGTTATAGGAAGAGCTTATACTCGTTCCAGAGCCCAATTTCGTAATAATTTCATAAGCTTCGGCCTCTTTCTCCCTACTTCTGGTTATTTTTTCTTCGGTATCTAAAATCCATCTCTCAAGAAGCTGTGTGTCTTTATCACCATTCACCTTAATTTCAGCAATTTTTTGCTTTAATGAGGCAAGAATTGCCTCCTGTCTTTCGCGCACATAGATTACTTTACCACCAGAAGTTCCCACCAAAGTCTCGTAAAAAAGTGGGATATCGGCCTTAAATCTTCCTTCAGCCTTTTTGCTGTCACCAACTAAATCATCCAACGTCCCGGCTGAAGGGAGTGAGTCAGAATGGTCAATATGCCAGGTAACCTCTTGGTCAATCTTCGCAAAAAGTACTTCTTTTTTAGCCCCGTCAGCGCCTGGCGTTTCATCGAGTTTTTTCCTTACCGCGGTAAGATAAGTTTCGACAGTAGAATCTCTTGCCTTAAGCATTGCAAGGGTTGCGTTATATGCGTTTTCTTGAGACTTTAAGGTCTTAAACTGCAAATATTGAGAACGATAAAGTTCATAATCAAGGTTTGCTTTTCTATATATGTCAAAATTGAAAATGTAATCCGCATAAGCCCTTTGGAAATTAAATTCTTCCGAACCCGGAGTTTGGGCATAAGCCGGTGAAACAAGAAAAAATAAAAAGAAGACAATACTTAAAGGAAGAAATCTCATACCATTACATTTTACACGAGTATTAGCCCTCTTCACAGATTTTGAATACTGGAAAGTGTAACCAGCTAGTAAGTTACCTTAATTCTTCCACTCGAAAAAGTTACATCGTAGCCAGTTAGAGACTTTAGTTGGAGTCTATACAAGTTTCTCCCGGACCAAAGGCTCATGTAACCCGAAGAGACGTTGGTCGAAGTTATATTCCCTGTTGTAGAAATTTCGCTCCCGTCAACGGCATTCCCGTGGGTAACGTCAAAAAGTCTCGCAAACGCTTGACCGTTTCCATAGGCAACTTTAAGAGACGCCTCCCAAGAAACTTTGGCATTCTTTGAGTAATCGTTGGCAAGATCGATGGAAACTTCGACTCCCGGCATATCTATCCAGGAAGTTGAGGTTGTTGATACCGGCCCGTCGAGCGGAATATAGACTGTTTGATTTTTTGTACTGGGAGAGGTTACCTGGGAAGCCGGTTTGGGAACCGCAGATATGGTGGCAATTGCCTCGGCGACTTTCCTATCAATCTCCTGCCTACACTCTTCCCCGCATCCCGCAACTACCTCATCTACAGGGTTTTCAACTTCCTCAATTTTCGCATCCGAAATATTAATCGCGTCAACTTTTTTGTCGAGAGAATAAAAAAGGTAGTAGGAACCGACAACGCCGAGAATTGCGAGGAAGCTTAATATTGGGGCAAGAAATTTCTGCATTTTTTAGGTTTTTTTTACCAGGGTGCCACCTTTTGAGTCCATTAAATAAAAACCCTTCTCTTCTATTTTAATCCGGATTTTATCCGCATCCTCAAATTTCCCTTCAACCCTTAGTTTGTTTCTCTCATCGATTAATTTTTTCAAGTCTTCCGGAATTGCAAGCTTTGTAGTTGAAACCTTATTTAAAGAAAGCCCCAAAATTTCGTCGAAAGATAGCGCCAAATCGTACTTATCCTCAGCTGGAATATTGCTTTTCAACATATCCCACATAATTGCAACTCCCCTCGGGGTATTAAGATCGTCGCTCACCGCTTCGATGAATGCGTACCTTACTTCTTCCATTTTGCCTTCTTTCTCTTTCGAGAGAACTGTCCTTTGTCTCGACTCTTTCAATGCAAGGAGTTGCGACCGGAGTTTGGTCAAGGCATTTTGTGCCGAAGTTAGGCTTTCCCAGGTAAAATTAAGGGTATCACGATAGTGGGCAGTCAAATAAAGATATCTTAACGATGATGGATCAAATCCTTTTTTCTCGATATCGGCAAGCGTATAGAAGTTTCCCAAGCTTTTCCCCATTCTTTGCCCGTCTATTTGTAAAAATGTGGTATGCAGCCAGTACTTTACAAACGGCTTTCCGGTAGCCCCCTCTGACTGGGCAATTTCATTTGGATGGTGGGTCTGGCGAAGGTCCTCCCCTCCCAAGTGGATATCAAAGCTTTCCCCCAAATATTTCATACTCATAGCCGAACATTCTATATGCCAACCGGGAAAACCCATTCCCCAAGGGCTTTCCCACTCCATCTGCCGCTCCCCTGGCTTTTTAGAAAGTTTCCATAGTGCAAAGTCCCTGGGATTTTTCTTTTCGGGGTTTGGTTCTACCCTTACTCCTTCCTTTATGGTGTTCAATGTGGAAAGCTCTCCATACTTCTTACCAGTTTTTTTCTCGAAGCTTACTGTGTCGAAATAGATTCCGTCCGAAATTTTATAAGTTAAACCGACTTTCTCGAGCTTTGAAACAAGTTCTATCTGCTCTTTTATATGCTCAGTTGCTTTTGTAAATAACATTGGTTTTGTTAAATTCATTTTTTCGTAATCCCCCAAGAAGATTTGCGTGTAAAACTTGGCAATGTCCCAAGCGCTTTTTCCTTGAGCTTTGGCTGACTTTTCCATTCTGTCTTCCCCAAGGTCAGCATCTCCCAAGTTATCCCCCGTTAAGTGCCCAACGTCCGTAATATTCATAATGTAGTCAACCTGATAGCTGTTGTACACTAAAGTTCTATAAAGTAAATCTGCCGTTAGGTAGGTTCTAAAATTCCCAATTGAGGCAAAGTCATACACCGTAGGGCCGCAGGTATACATTCCGACCTTAGGTGGATTAAGAGCTTCGAATTTTTCTTTTTTTCGGGAAAGAGAGTTGAATAAAAAAATATCGGCCACGGCCTTATTTTAGCAAATATGGCAGGGTAAAGGGGAATTAGCCCGACGGAGGCATTCTTATTTCTGCCCGTTTCCCTAGATCTGAGAGTTTTTTGGCCATACCCTTAATGGGGTTCCTACTGCGTTTTGCTACGGGTTCAACTAAAGCTTGGGTATTTCCCCCGGCCGAGGCCGCTCTAGCTTCCTCAATTTGTTTTGCCTCTATATCCTTCTCCACCCTTCTTCTCCCAATTTCCGCAATTTCTTTTTGTAAGCTTTGATATCTGGAGGTACTTACACTTTTGTCTTTTTCACCAAGATTCTTAATCTCTGCCTCAGTTGCCCTGGGAATTTGCGGCACCTGGTTCTGAGGGGGAGGAGTGCCCCCTTCAACTCCCCCAACTTGTTTAGCAGCTGACTTTGCCACCTCAAAGGGCTCCAGTACAATTTGCTTGGCCGCCTGCTGGGCAATTTGTTGAGCGGACTTGGCGACTCCTTTTACAATAGGCGCTGTCATAGGGCTCTCCTTCCTTCTATGGCTTCTCTTAATGTTACCTCATCGGCATACTCTAAATCAGCACCCGTGGGAACACCCATGCCCAAGCGGGTAATTTTAATTTTTGAGTTTGTGGCCTTTAGTTTTTTATTAAGATACATTGCCGTTGCCTCCCCTTCCATAGTTGGATTTGTAGCAATAATAATTTCTTTGAAAGTAGTTTTACCTTTCCCAATTCGTTTAACTAGTTCCTCAATATAAATCTCGTCTGGTCCTATATTCGCAAGAGGATCGATACTTCCGTGAAGAACGTGATATAACCCATTATATTTACCCATTCTTTCAAAAGCTAAAATATCTAAGGGTTGCTCGACGACCATAACCGTTGAGAAATCGCGGGATTTATCATCGCAAATTGGGCAAGGGTCCCTTTCCGAAACATTTTTACATATTGAACAAAGTACGGTTTCTTTTTTAAGGCTTCCTAAGGCTTTGGCAAATAAATCCAAGTCTAGCTGTGGAACATGAAGCAGATAATAGGAGAGTCTTTGGGCGGATTTTGGACCAATCCCGGGAAGTTTTTCAAAGGCTTCTATTACCCTGGCCAAGGGCTTGGGGATTTTCATTATTGACCCATTTTTCCAAGAAGTCCCGAAAGTCCTCCCCCTTTTTCGAGCATTTTCTTGGCGGCTTCTTTCTGGACTTTTTTCATTGCTTCGTTTATTGCCTCTTTAATGTCCGCTCTTTCTTCACCACCTACCTCTACATAGTCGACCTTTTGAGAGCCAGTTACTTTTACTTTTACTCCTCCTTTTTCGTATGTCTCAATTATCTGGTCTAGCTCCTTTTGTAGCTCCATTGCCTGAGTGCGCATTTTCCTTAGCTCATTTAGTTGTTTTAATTTATCAAACATATCTTTAGTTTCCAAAAATTTCTTTTGCAACTCTAATTATATCTTCGTCCCCGCCTTCGGTCAAAACCACGTCTTTCTTTTGTGGAGTTTCCAGCTGTTGTATTTTTTTGACGGGGTGCTCGGTCAAAATACATGTAACCCGCGTCACACTTCCCAATATTCCTGAGGCAACCTCCTCAAGAATTCTTCTATGGTGAAAGTCTTCGAGTCTTTCTTTATGGAACTTATAAAATACTCCCAGGGTTAGATTTTTTCCGTCGTAAGAGAGGGGTTTAGCCGCACGAAGCAGGGCTTCAATTGAAGTATTTATTGGCTTAACAGTTGCCAATATCCTCTTCCAAACTTCGTCATTCACCTCTTTGACGCCTTCGAAAGAAGGGCTCGGCTGGGATGGGGCTATCGAACTTTTCATATCCTGGACCGCAGTTTCCTGGGGGGTAGCTGCCACTCTTTCTTCCGGTTTTTGCTCGACTTCCCCAATAATTTTTGCACCTATCTCTTGACTAGGAAGAGGATTGCTCACTTTGACTTTACCTTCACACCACTCAACAGCGGCAACCTCTAAAGGCAGTTCTTCAATTGGTGCATTGGGAAGCTCTTTTACCGTTTTACTAAAGAGTTTGATTAGGGCAATTATCTCTCCCTTTTTAAAGCCTTCTAGCGTCTCCTCTCCTACTCCGGATACCGCAAGAAGACCTCCTCTTAACCTCTCAAGGGTGCCCATTAATAGATTCCCCACGCTAACTCCGGAGGAAACAGCGGAGTCGATCTCGAGAATTGCATTCCTTGTCTCCTTTTTCGCAAGTAGTAAGAGGAAACTATCTACGTCAAAAGTTTTTCTTTGAAATAAAAAGTCGGAAACCGTCTCTTCATCAAGTTTCCTTTTCTCACTTAGAAGCTGCTCAAGGATTTTTACAGCGTCACGAAAAGAGCCCGAAGCCGCCTTGGCAATGAGCGCTAAAACCTCAGTACTAACTTTAATTTTCTCCCCTTTCACCACCCTTCCGAGGGATCTGACAATCTCTTGGGGCGAGGCTTTCCTAAATAGAAGAGTTGTAGTACGGGAGCGGATGGTTTCAATAAGTTTTTCGGGATTTGTCGTTGCCAATATAAAATAGACGTGGTCGGGTGGCTCCTCGAGAGTTTTTAGCAAGGCGTTAGCAGCCTCGGTAGTCAACATATGCACTTCGTCAATTATGTAAATCTTGTTTTTTGCTTTTGCAGGAGCCAAGGCCACGGCATCTCTCAAGGTTCTTACGTCATCTATCCCTCTATGTGATGCGGCGTCCATCTCAACCACGTCCAAATTTGAATCCTCTGATATTGAAATACACTGGCTGCACCTTCCGCAAGGCTCGGAAAGTTGCTTTCCGCCTTTTTCGCAATTAAGGATTTTTGCAATAATTCTTGCAGCCGAGGTTTTACCGGTACCCTTGGGGCCTGCAAATAAAAATGCTTGAGGGAGTTTTCCCGAAGTAACAATTCTCTTTAGAGATTCGCGTACGGCTTCGCTGTCAAGCTCTTCCAGTTTTTGCGGACGATATTTTAGATAAAGTGTTGTACTACTCATGATGTAGACCTAAAAGATGCATTGCCCCGTGTTCTAGGAGCTCATATACTTTGTCGTTTATGAGCTTTCCCTCCTTCCTTGCCTCAGAAAGCGCCACGGGATAACAAACTATTATTTCGCCAAGCCTTATTACCCCGTCCGGAGGGTAGACAAATTTGTCTTTAACCTCCTCAGGGGTGAATGATAGAACGTTATGAAGTTTTCCGTCTTTGAGGTAGGCTTTTGTGGCTGAAAGCATTTTTGCTTCTCCCACAATTGCAACAGAGACCTCGGCGTCAGATGTAATTCCCTGTTTTTTGAAAAAGACACTTAGTTTTTTCTTTAAGTAAGGACTTGCGACAGGATAATTAGATTGTTTAATTACACTTACTTTAATCATCCTAGCCTCTTTTTAACTAGCTGAGAAACACGACCTCCATCGGCGCGACCCGCCGTTTTCCCCATTACCATTCCAATTACCTTCCCCATGTCGGCAATTTTGCTTGCGTGAACTGACGAAATTGCCTCATCTACGACTTTTGCGAGGTCTTCGTCACTCATTTGTTGGGGAAGAAACTCCTCTAGAATCGTAAGTTCCTTCTTCTCCCTATCGGCCTTCTCTTGAACCTGGGCTTTCTCATACGCCTCAATTGCCTCAATGCGCTTTTTGGCTTCACGCCTAACTACCGCCCGTTCTTCCTCTTCAGTTAATTCGTGCTGTTTGGCAATTCTTTCGTAATTAAATGCAGAGGATAGAAGTCTCAAAGTGGAAACTCGAATATCGTCCCTTGCCTTCATGGCGTCTTGGATTTTTTGATTTATTGAACTTGCTATCATACTTCTCGAGTTGCCGCGACATCGCCTAAAAGATGAACGTGCATGTGGGGAACACCAGCAGATGTTCCAGCGTTATGAACCAGACGGAATCCTTTTAATCCTTTTTCTTTGGCAAGATGCTTGGCCACTTCTCCAATTTTACTCCAATAGTTATTCGTATCCTGGGTCAAATCAGATACGTGAATCTTGGGGATTATTAAAAGGTGAATTGGCGCTTTGGGATTGACGTCTTCAATAACTAAAACCGATTCGTCTTCGAACTGTCTTTTTGAAGGATTTTCACCTTTAACTATTTTACAAAAAAAACAATCCTCCATAATCGTCATCCAGTATAAGAAGTTATTTAAGGTAAGACAAGGGTAAAAAGGACGCTTTAAAGAAGAGAAATTATTGTACGTGCTAACTTTTTGGGGTCGTGGCGAATAAGGCTCCTTTTTAAATTATCACTCCTAACTTTCTCAAATACCTTGTCTGAGTCGAGGCTTTTTCTAATTACTCTGAAAGAAGTAGGATTTCCTAAATCGTCTTTAACTGGAATTGCCCCCTCCTCCTCATACTTTTCAAGAATACCCTTGGGGTAGGAATTTCCTCTATTTACCAGACAAATATCAATAGCTCCTTTCCCCAAATATTTTTCCAAAGTTTCTATATGGTCACTTGCCGAAAAGCCGTGTGTTTGGCCAAATTTGGTCATAAGGTTTAGTACGTAAACTTTTTTTGCTTTGGACTTGGTTATCGCATCAGATATTCCTTTAACGATTAAGTTACAAATAACGCTCGTATAAAGGTCTCCCGGACCTAAGATTATAAGGTCCGCCTGCATCAAAGCTTTAATTGCCTTGGGGTTAACTTTAGCCTGAGGTATAAGCTCGAGCTCAATTATTTTGTATTTTCCCAACTCAGGATCCGGCTCATCAATATAATGCTCACCAAGTACCTGCCTGCCGTTTTCATATCTTGCAATAAGCTGAACATTGTCATAGGTCACCGGAAGAATTTCACCCTGAACGTCTAGCATTTCGCAGGTCTTTTCAATTGCAACCTCCTGTGAACCGTGAATGTCGGTTAAGGCCGCCATAAAAAGATTGCCAAATGTCATTCCGGTTATTCCCGTTCCCGCGTTATAACGGTAGGTAAAAAGCTGCCTTAAGAGTTCATGAGACTTCTCTGAGGCAAGAGCCACCATACATTGTCTAATGTCTGAAGTCGGAAGTAGACCAAATTCGTCGCGGATAACGCGATTACTTCCTCCGGAGTCCATCATTGTAATTATTACCGAAAGCTTGAGGGGATAATTTTTAAGACCGGATAGCGCAGTGTAGGCGCCCGTTCCTCCACCAATTACAACCACATTCTTTTTTTTCACCTGAGGGTGATATTACAACCTTTTAACTATCTCATCAAATTCAAGAAGCTCAGTTTGGTTCGAGGTTCTTTTCTTCCATTCAATTTTGTTACCGGTTTTTTCAGAAACCACCAAACGAACTGGAATTCCAATAAGGTCTGAATCGGCAAACTTTTCGCCCGCAGGAGCCTTGCGATCGTCCCAAAGTACCTCTACCCCTGCCTTAATTAATTTATCGTATACCGATTTTGCTCCCCCTCCAGGTAGTTCAATTAGATGAACTTGAAATGGTGCCACAGCCGAATTCCAGATAATGCCTTTTTCGTCGTGAGAAACTTCGACTAAGGCACCGAGAACTCTAGTTGGTCCGATTCCATAGCTCCCAAACCATACCGGCTTTTTCATTCCGGCTTTATCCATGTAATAAACTCTCATCCTTTCTGCGTACCATGTACCTAGGGGAAAAATGTTTCCGACTTCGATTGCTTTTGATTGAATAATTTTTCCTTTTTTACAGTTAGGGCATTTATCTCCCGCCTTACCCTTAAAAAGTTCCTTGTTTTGGCCCCAATCGCATTTGTCACAATAAAAAATTGTATCTTCCCCGGTTTCTGCTAGTACCTGAAATTCGTGTGTCCTATTTGAGGTAAAAACTCCACCCGAGGCTTCTGTTACCCTAAAGTCAAACCCCAATCTCGTGAAGATTTTAGAATAAGCTGCCTTTGCCTTCTCATAAAAATCCATCAAGTCCTCCTCCGAGACGTGGGCCGAGTAAAGATCCTTCATCATAAATTCTCTACCTCTTAAAATACCGGATCTTGCCCTGGGCTCATTCCTGAACTTTGTCGAAAAATGATAGACATAAAGAGGAAGGTCGGTATAGCTTTTGAGGTTCTTGCGTAGTAAATCCATTACAATTTCTTCGTGTGTGAATGATAATGCAAACTCCCTGCCCCTTATATCTTTAAACTGATACATTATTTCCTGGGCGCCTAGGGGATTGTCTTTTGAACTCCCCCAACGGCCAGTCTCTCCCCAAATCTCTCTAGGATGAAGAAGGGGCATGAGCATCTCTTGCCCCCCAATTGCATTCATTTCTTCCCGAATTATCTGATTTATCTTGGTTATAACCCTCCAGCCTAATGGAAGAAGAGTCCAGGAACCGGCCATAAGCTGGTCGATAAAACCTCCCCTAACTAGAAGTTTATGATTAACACTTTCCGCCTCTTTCGGAGCTTCCTTTCTTGTCTTTGGAAAGAGTTTTGTCTGAAGCATAAGTAAATTATCTCAAAACCCCTTCGACAAAGCTAGATAGTGAGCCAGCTGAGATTAGTCTTTGAATGTCTCTCGCGGTTATTGCTAGGAGTAAAAAAAGTAAAATCGCCATACCAACCGTGTGGAATGCTGCCTCTACCTTTGGGGTAATACGCTTTCCAATGAATGTTTCTATGATCACGAAAAGTACCCTTCCCCCATCAAGCGCCGGGAAAGGTAAAATATTTAAGATAGCCAAATTAACAGAAAGAATTCCGACAAAGTGAATTAGTGCGAGTGTTCCGAATTTGCTTACTTCGCTAGTTAAAGCATAAATTCCCACCGGGCCAGCCAGGTCCCGTGGAGCTTGTCCCCTTGAAAGCCCGCTAAGCACCGTCCCAATTCCTCCGACTACCTCTCTCCCCCAGAAGTAGGCGTCCTGGAAACCATAATAAGCGCCGTAAAATGGTCTCTGCCAAATTGGTGGGAAATATATTTCCATCGTCGATATTGCAACGCCCAAAGGACCCTCACCTTCGGGTGGATTCTCTCTTGGAGAAACAATAATCTTTTTTCCGCTATCAATTTCAATCTGAACTTTATTGCCTTTTTCTTGCTCGATAAGTGCAATAAATTCTTGAGTAGTTTCTACCTCCTCACTTCCTACCTTCCTGACCACATCACCCACTACCAAACCAGAAATTTGAGCTGGGCTTCCAGCTGCAATATCCACGATTTTTACATTTTTACTTTCCCTGGGGACTCCGGTTAACGAATAAACTATACCGAAGGCAACGACCGCCAGAAGAAAGTTCATTGCAACACCAGCAAGCAGTATCCCCAACCTCTGGACTTTACTTTTATTTAAGAAAGCTTTTTTGGGCTTTTTTATTCCTTGGTCGGAGCTCTCCCCGTGTAGTCTGACAAAACCTCCAAATGGAAGAAGATTAATGGAGTAAATTGTATTTCCTATCTTTTTTCCGACAATCCTCGGGGGTATTCCAAAACCAAACTCTTCCACCCAAACTCCGGCAAGTCTTGCCACGATAAAATGTCCGAGTTCATGGACCAAAACTAAAATTGAAAGAACGAGAAGAAACGTAAGAATTGTAGATAACATTAGATTTGAAGAAGCTCCTCTTTCTTCCTTTCCCCCATCTCTTCAATTTTTCCAATCATCTCATCGGTTAAGCCCTGAAGGCGCTTTTCCTGTGAGAACTTTTCATCCTCAGTAACTTCCTTAACCTCGAATTTCTTTTTTATCTCGTGCATTCCCTCTCCCCTAATTTGCCTTATCATTACCCTTGCCCCTTCCAATTTTGTCGAGAGAAGTTTGACATATTTTTCTCTGTCCTCTGTGGTTAAGGTGGGAAAT
>Ga0209518_1001557_pt1 | contig 24053 bp, 31 predicted proteins | sample RifGroB1_FD_183993 | JGI IMG/M metagenome (GOLD analysis project Ga0209518, IMG submission 183993) | Groundwater microbial communities from Rifle, Colorado, USA - Groundwater B1 (SPAdes) (version 2) | ecosystem: Environmental > Aquatic > Deep subsurface > Groundwater | place: Rifle, Colorado...
AATGTGATGGAATAACAACCCGGCAAAACAATGAACCGGCTGGTGATCAACACGCTTTCCACTATCACCTCCACATTTTTCCTCGCTATGACAGTGATAGTTTCAATATCAATTTAACTAAGAAAAGCGTTCTTTCTGCACCAAAGGATAGAATTAAGTATGTAGATAAACTTAAAAAGTATCTATGAAAACAGTATTGATATTTGTTAGACACGGAGAAACAGAAGTAAATACGGAAAAGAAACTTCATAAAGATAACGACCCCAATGAACTTAATAACGTAGGTAAAGAACAAATCCAAGAAGCGGGGGAAAAGATTAAATCTTACAAACCCGATGTAATTTATTCATCAAAGGAAAAAAGAGCTCTACAAAGTGCTGAAATAATTTCAATGATTTGTGGAGTAGAATTTAAAATTGTCGATGGACTTCAGGAAAGAAATTGGGGTGATTTATCTGGGAGTACTTGGCCAGAAATTCAGGTGGTGTTGGACAAAATGACCTTAGACGAAAGATTTAACTACATTCCACCCAACGGGGAATCGTGGAAGAAATTTGATGCACGATTAAGATCAAAACTTGTTGAAATAGTAAAGAATCATAAAGGACGTACTGTTGTAATAGTTACACATGGGGGTGCAATTAGAGCACTAATTCCCTATTTACTTGGTGTTTCAAAAGAAGAAAGTTTTAAATATGATCCTAATAATGCCTCATTATCAATCTTCGAACATGATGGGAATAAATTCTTTAAGAAAACAGTAAATGATACCTCACATCTGGGTAAGTAATAAATTTTAGGGTTTTACACCCCGCCTCCGAAAAATTTTTTCACCAAAAATCCGATGCCGAAGGTTAAAGCTGAAACACCCATGCTAATACCTGCCATTTCCGAAAAACGTTTTTTAAATGGCAAATCCTGCGCAACAGAAATGTAGAAGGTGAAAAATAATATAATTAAAATGGCAATTAATAATGTGGTCGCTAAAGCGGCGTAAACATTTGGAAAAAGATAGTACGGCAAGACAAGTAGAATTACAGTTACTAAGTACATGACGCCGGTATAAATCGAAGCCTTAAGTGGGTCTTTATCTTGAGATTCGGCTTTTGTTGACAAATATTCCGAGGCCGCCATAGATAAAGACGCTGCGATTCCGGTGATCAGTCCGATCACGGCGATCAACCTCGTATTTTGAAGAGCCAGTGTAAAACCTGCAAGTGCGCCCGTTAATTCAACGAGGGCATCATTAACACCCAAGATCATTGACCCAACGTACTTCAATCTTTCTTCATCGAGCATTCCCAGGAGCTTCAGCTCGTGTGCGTTTTCTTCGGCCTTGATTTCTTTGGCTTGTGGGATCTCTTTTGCAATTTCGTTGTAATTTATTTGTGCACTCTCTTCACCTTTTTCCATTAATTTTACCGAAAAAGTCAGACCGAGAAGTTTGGCAACAAGTGTATGGAAGAAAATCTTAAATGGTTTGGCTCTAATTTCCTTATGGGTATGTCCTTTCCAATAGAGAGCGTGTTTTTTTTCCTCGTTGGAGATTGTTTCGAGAATTTGCCTATTTTTTTTCTCTTTTGTCCACCTAGCGAGCTTTGAATAAATGACTGCTTCCGTTTCTTCTGTCGCTTGGGCCTTAATAATTTGAGACATTATTTTTTGTCCAACTCTTTTTCTACCTCTTTGTCTTCGTCGTTTTCTATCCATAAACATCGCAGTGGTATTTTATCATCAAAGCTCACACTGTTCAGAATGAAAAAAAAGAAACTGGCTGTTTTATGAAAGTTATTTGTGACCGAAAACTGTAAAATATAATATGGATAGATCAATCTAATCGTTGGTTTTACAAGCGGGTTAAAATGAGTAATAATAAATCCGGAAGCAAAATGTTTAAAAGTAAAATTCTACTAAGTGAATTTGTAACACATAACGTCAAACGGTTTATTATTGAAAAACCTGCAAATTACAAATTTATCCCAGGACAAGCCACTGACTTTGCAATTAATCTCCCCGGTTGGGAAGACAAAATACACTCATTTACTTTTACTTCATTAAATAGCGATTTGGTTTTGGAATTCACAATCAAAGGTTATCCGAAAAATGAATTCCCGAGCCATTCTGGAATGACAGAGAAACTTCACTCATTAAAGCCAGGAGACGAGGTGTTAATCGGTGATCCGTGGGGAACAATCAATTATATGGGGAAGGGTGTTTTTATCGCAGGTGGTGCCGGAATTACGCCATTTATTGCAATTTTGAGAGATTTGAAAAGTAAAGACGAGATAAACGGTAACAAACTTGTTTTCTCTAACAATTATCAGAAAGACATTATTTTAGAACAAGAATTTAAAGAAATGTTTGCTCCAAAAGATTTATTTCTAACGCTGACAAAAGAAAATGCACCCGGCTACTTTTCGGAAAAGATTACTGTCAGTTTTTTGAATAAATATCTTAAAAATTTCAACGATAACTTTTACATTTGTGGTCCAAAACAAATGGTTGAGGATCTAATGGGAATATTAGTGACGCTAGGAGCAAAAACGGAATCAGTCGTTTTTGAAGAGTAGCCAAGAGGCTTTCTAATGTTATACTTCACAATATATTTTCTACCTCAATAAATGTTATAATTGCCACCATATGACTGAAATAGAGACTGCGGGAAATCGTAAATTGGATTTAACTCAAAGAAATTTTTTTACAGTACCTTTTTGGAATGTAAGTAAGGAGGTTTTTGAAGGCCGTGAACTCAAATCTGCTTTGGTCATTGGGTATAACCCAGAACTTGTTAACCTTGTTCATAGAAGAGATGCTGGGTGCAAGGTAACAGTAATCGAGCAATCGGAAGATGCTATTGAAGATAACAAGACTATATTGGAAGCAGGTGAAACCAAGATTATTATTGGGCGTTTTCCAGAGAATTTGCCTGAAGATGTGGCTGACGTAGATGGTGTTTTTGGGCCTTATACATTGAGACATGCCAAACAAAAAGATCGGAAAGAATATATACTTAAAGTACAGAAAGTTCTCAAAACTGACGGATTGGCGTGTTTAAGCGTACACACGTTAGCAGATAGCAAAATTGCTCAACAATTAAGAGATGAGGGGTTTGATTTTGATGAAGACCCAATAGGTTTTCTTAAGGGTACACTTTTAGTCTTTGATAAAAATAGTTATTCTCTGCCTTCTCGTACTGAACTCACTTCTAATTCCCGATAGAAAAGGTCAAGCAAGTTTTTATCATTTTTCAGACAACCTTTAATGATCGTTGTTTTTACAATACAGCCTCTTTTTTTCACCCCACGCATTGATAGGCAAAGATGCTGTGCTTCTACCAAGACAATTAAACCCATTGGCTGCAGGTTTTTTCAATCGCTTCTGCAATTTGGTTTATCAGGTTTTCCTGCGTCTGAAGCCTTCTTGAAAAAATGTCTACAACTCTTCCGAATTTGGAAAGGCCAAGATTTTTTTATTTGGAATATAACCGATATGGACTTTCCCGAAAAAGGGAATAATGTGGTGTTCGCAAAGGCTGTAAAAATCGATATCGGTAATTGTTATCAAATCTTTATACCCGTTACTTTTGAAGGTTTTGAAAACATAATTAGGGTCTTGTGAATAGCCACCCAAAAGTTCATCGTACATTTTTCTTACTCTTTTTGGGGTTTCTTTCAAGCCTTCTCTTGCCGGATTTTCGCCATATTTTGTTAATATTGAAGTGACATAATCCTCAAAAAGTTTTTTCTCATTTTGTTTTTGCTTCATGAAAGAATTTTTCCTTAATTTTCAAGCGGAATTAGTTTGTTTTGTTCGTGGTCAATCGTGAATTATAGAGAAAAATTTAGGACAAATCAAAATTGGGGGATTTGATCTCGATTGATTCAATGTTGTATTTCGAAAAGACTGTGGTCAGGGAGTTTCTGAATTCGTGCCCATTGCACTTACTGCAAGTTACAAGATCAATATGGAGCATACCAAACTCAGGCCATGTATGAATTAAAAGGTGTGATTCCGATAAAATATAGGCAGAGGTTAAACCTTCAGGGTGAAACTTATAAAGAGTTTTTTTGACAACGTGCAGATTTAGACTTTCCACTATTCCGTCTGCAATTTCCTCAACAAACCTTGAAGAATTGTCAAGTGGATTCAGTTTGACTAAGGCAACGAAGTGATTAATTGTGGGTGTAAATTTTTTTATCATGTTTGCCAGTAATGATTGGTTTTGTGTTTGCGGTCACGTCAGCTATAAAAAGTGAACTTGAATCCCCGATCGATTCGGCACCTTTATATCTGTTGAATTTATCAAATATGAAACGGAGCATCAGCCTGGATTTTGCAAAAATGTCGTAGATCTCCAAAAATTTTTCCTTGGCGCTGTCGCTACTACCATAACAAACGTAAATCCTTGCAGAGTGGTTTGAACTATCAAGCGCTTCAATTGCTCTTGAGGTGAACAATTGTACACCTTTTTCCGTATAAGGGGGATCGGTAAATACGATGTCATATCTTTTGAGTTGTGAAGCCGGGAACGCTTTTCTAGCGTCGTAATCAAACAATTTTATTCCCAACCCTTCTTTTTTGGAGACGGAAAAGATCCCGTTTCTGATCCTTTCGTCGATTTCCATAACTGAGACCTCAGAAGCTGTGTGGAAATTGGCGACGGCAACTGATGTGAAATCATCATCACCCAAAAAAAGGATTCTTTTTCCTTCAATGTCTGCTAAATAGTCCATCAGACATGCACGTTTTGCAGTTGTCTGGGTTGTTGCAAAAAACTGATCAAACTTTCTCTCGGGATTTGGTCTTGAACTTACTTTTTGCCGAATAAATTCGAGAGTTTCCCGATACTGTCGGGTTTTGAGAAAATTCCACATTGCCCCATCGGGGAGATAGCCTCTAGAAAAAAAATCTTTGACTTCGTTTACAACCTTTGCTTTTAGTTGCGTGTTCTTCGAAGGTGGTAAAAGATAGGAAGACAGTATTTCCTTTGCTTGATTTAGGGAGTTTCTGGACAGACCGAGTTCCTGAATGGACAGGTTGTTGTCAACGGGTTCGCCTTTTCGAATGTAATAAAAAAAATCGCTTATTTTTTTGGTCGGGATTCCCGTTTTTTTCGACACAGAGAGAATCACCTTGGATAAGTTTTTATATCTTCTCACATCTCGTATTTTACTCCTTCTTGAAGAGTATCGCAGTATTAACACGGCCGGCCGGTGTTTTTTGATTTTTCGACAATCGGCGAGATCTTTTCTATAATTCTTCTGATGCGCGACTCAGAATTTAAAATTATCGTCGAAGGTGCAATTGCTGGTATTCCAAAAGAGTTTAGAGACAGAATCGAAAACGTTTCAATAGTAATTTCTGATTACCCCTCAATTGAGCAGCTAAAGTCCGCACGTGTTGTTAGTGGAAACGCTACACTTTTAGGTCTGTATGAAGGTGTTCCGCAAACAAAAAGGGGACATTACGGAATAGGGGGTGCACTGCCCGATAAAATTACGATCTTTAAAAATCCGATTTTGAGTATTTCGGGAAGTTATAACGAAGCTATAGTAAATATCAGAAATACCGTCATCCATGAGATTGCGCACCACTTTGGCATGAGTGAAGGAGAAATTAAAAGAAGGGCTTTCTAATTCAGCTTTGGATATTTATTTAGCGCGACATAACAGTCGGTCGGACGTTCCCCTTCGGATAGAGTGCAGCCACAACTGATTGATCCAAAAAAGTGCTTGGATATTGCAATACTCTCCGCAGGGTTCTCTATACATCGCTCCTCGACTTCCGTCGGGATTGATATTGGTTGCGCAATAGTTTTCTTTTAAAAACCGACATCTTTCCATAGAGTGTTCATACAGAAGGACTAGTAATAGCAAAATTAAAAGCCATGGCAACTGGTATACAACCTTTTGGGCGGGTTAATGTTTCGATTAATTTACGTAGTATCAATTCAGAAGCCAAATCGAAAGGTTCAGAAGTGATGCAAAGCTGACCCAGGCAAGATAGGGTACAAGAAGGTTTGACGCAGTTTTGTTGATTTTTCTAAAGATCTTGATTAAATAAAAAATCAGAATCCACAGAATGACGATTACAGCAAAGGCCAAACCGATTTGTTTCATTCCGAAAAAGACGATACTCCAAAGAGAATTGACTCCGAGATGAACTAAAAATAGAGACACTGCAGGGGAAAGTATTCTTTTTTGCTTAGCGATTATTAAAAAAAGTGAGATTCCCATTAAAGTATAAAGCAAAGTCCAAACGGGACCGAATAACCAATTTGGAGGATTAAAAGACGGTTTATTTAAGGTGGAGTACCAGGTGGGGATGTTTTTTACTGTAAAAATTGAACCGATTACTCCCGCCAGTTGTGAAATAGCAATTGAGGCGATTAGTATGACGAGCTTTTTGGGACCGGGCTTCACGGAAATAATTATATATCAAAAATTTTCTTGGAGGTATTTTCGAACACCACTCCAATTATCTTCTCCTTCTTTGGGTATGAGGATGTATTGCCTGTCGGAGCTAAGACTTTCAGTAAGGACATTATCTGTAGTTAACGAGTAAGATTCAATCGTAAAATCGGTAAACGTGTCCTGCTCTGATGCTATCTGTAAAGCTGTTTTTATGTCTATGTCGGTAATTAAATTTTTTGACAGGGTATTAATTAGCGATATGGCTTTTGCCAATGTTCCGTAACTGAGAATTTTATTTTTTATTCCGACCAAAAGCGCTTGCTGCCTGAGAGCTCTCCCAAAATCATTACCGTTGAAATCTGAATGGCGGGAACGGACAAATTTCAATGCTGTTTCACCGTCGAGTGCCGTCTGGCCTTTTTTGAAGTCGATGGTTTCATAACGGCAGGCAAACTGTTGATCGAGAAGGTCTCCCGAGATTGTTGCTGTTAGCGCTTTTATATCATCATCGCTCTTTTCACAGGGGTCGTTTTCTAAGCCTTGGAGTGGATAGTAATTATCCTTGAAGGTATATGGCACATTAACAGTAATACCTCCCAATTCGTCAACAATTGTTTTAAAACCTTGAAAATTGATGGCGATGAAGTTTTCCGGCGTGATACCTGTGATTATTGAGACCGCGTCCCGAGCCATCGTTCCAGCGCCATATAGACCTTTATATTGTTCATCTTTATTCGGATATTTTTTGTCGTCAAGTCCGATTGCGAAGGCGTGGTTAATCTTGAAGTGTTGGGTAGTCCCTTTTGAAACGGGTAAAGGAACCCAGATGTCTCTGGGAATTGAGAGTAATTTAATTTTCTTATCTTTGGGGTAAATACGCGCGAGGATTATTGTGTCTGTTAGGCTAGCGCCGTCGTGGTCACCGCCGGCATAACCGAGAAGGAGAATATTTCTGATTCGCAGAGGATCTGGGGTTGGCGTTGGCTGAGGAGTTGTCTGGGTTGTTCTTGATTTTGTAACGACGACGTTTTTGTAAATTTTAAAAAAATACGCAAAAGAAGCTGTAACAAAAAATAGTCCCAGAAGAAAAAGGATTTTTGTAAACAAACGGTTTTGTTTGTTCATAGCCTTGTAATTATATACGAAAACAAAGGTTAAATAACACAACACTTTTGACGTTAGCAACTTGACTTTAGTTGTTGTAAAGCATAGAATTGCTTCCTGTTTGAGACAACTTGAGTATTTTAATACTTGAATGCCGCTACTTAAATAGTATTATTTAGTATTATTATTTTTGTATTGACTTGCCGGAGAATATGTCGGGCTCCTTAACAAAATGAAGGAGTTTTTATTTTACATACACGTTTATGGGAGATAGCAACAATAAATTACAGTTAACAAAAAAAGGTTATCAGGATTTGTATGGTGAGCTTACGGATCTGGCGGAAGTTAAAAGGCCGCAGCTTGTGGATAGATTGGCCAATGCCAGGGGGCAGGGCGATCTTTCCGAAAACAGCGACTACCAAAACGCCCGCGATGAGTTGGAATTTTTGGACGGTAGAATTGACGAGTTGCAGGATGTGCTCAAAAATGCCACCGTCGTAAACGCTTCTACCTCAAACGGTGAAGTTTCCATTGGGAACAAGGTGAAAGTTCACATTGACAGTGCCGAGGCGGTTTTTGAAATTGTAGGAGAACACGAGGCGAATCCAACTGAAAGAAAAATTTCTCCTACGTCACCTTTAGGTAAAGCTTTAATGGGGAAAAAGGTTGGCGAGATTGTTGAAGTTGACGCTCCTGCGGGAAAAATTCAATATAAGATCGTTTCGATTGAGTAATCTCAAATACACAGTTTTCTTCTTTTGGGTTATACTACGAATTGATGGCTCAACAAAAACTTGAAGAAATAAGAAAAAACAGGCTCAATAAAATTAAAAAACTAATTGAGCTGGGAATTAATCCATACCCTTCAAAACCCAAAGAAAATCCGATTGATATAGCATCTGCTTTGGAAAAGTCAGAACAAGCGGTTAGTGTTTGTGGCAGAATAATGTCTATTCGAGGGCATGGAAATATGTCGTTTTTTGATTTGAAGGATGAAACGGGAAAAATTCAATTGTGGTTCCAAAAAAATGTTTTAAAAAAGATTTATAAAACGTTAGAACTTATAGACGTTGGAGATATTATTTTCGCAAAGGGAGACGTTACAAAAACTAAATCTGGTGAGATAAGTATTGATGTCTCTGACTTTCAGCTTTTATCTAAGTCTATTCGTCCATTACCATCCACGTGGTTTGGAGTAAAAGATATCGAGGATCGCTACAGGAAGCGATATCTGGACCTGATTTTCAACGACGATGTAAGAAGAAGGTTCAATTTACGGACAAAGTTGGTAAGGGAAATTCGAAATTATTTGGACGGTTTGGGTTATTGGGAGGTTGAGACGCCGACACTTCAGCCATTGTATGGAGGAGCAAATGCGAAACCATTTAAAACGCATCATAATAGCCTTGATCATAACTTTTACTTGCGTATTGCTGATGAGCTATACCTAAAAAGGTTAATTATTGGTGGATACCAAAAAGTTTACGAAATTTGCAAAGACTTTAGAAATGAAGGCGTTGATCAGACACACAGTCCTGAGTTTACGATGATCGAGTACTACGAAAGTTATGCTGATTATCAAAAGATGATGGATGTAACGGAGGGACTTTTTAAACATTTAGCAGATAGGGTACTTGGGCAAATGAAAATTAAAGTTGGGGGTAGGGAAATCGATATCAGCCAGAAGTGGCCAAGAGTAACGATGGTTGATGAAATTAAAGAGAAGCTGGGGCTTGATGTTGAAAAAGAAGATCAGGAAAGTCTGGAAAAGTATTGTAATGAAAATAAGGTTGAACTTTTGGGTGGCGAAACCAAAGGCCAATTAGTTTACACGATTTTTGAACATAAGGTCACAGATCAGCTTAACGGGCCAATTTGGATTATTGATTATCCAAAAGATGTCAGCCCGCTTTCGAAAAAGCACGCGACAAAAGAGGGCTGGGTTGAGCGATTTGAAGGCTATATCGGTGGGAAAGAAATTTGCGACGGTTGGAGTGAGTTGACAGATCCGATGGAACAACGTTCGCGCTTCGTTAGCGATGAAAAATTGTCTCGGGAGGATAAAGAGGAGGCACAGCAGGTTGATGAAGAATTCTTGGAAGCAATGGAATATGGAATGCCGCCGCTTGGTGGAATTGGAATTGGAATTGATCGACTAACCATGTTTCTTACAAACACGTGGTTAATAAAGGAAACAATTCTTTTTCCAACTTTACGTCCTGATTTAAATAAGAATCTGTCGTTACCTTCTGAAGAGAAATATGATTATAAGGAAAAGAAAATTGTAGCTATTTTGGATACCGAACTTCCGATAGGTTTGGCAATGAATGCACTGGGGCATATGTCTTTTGCAATGGGAAACACATCCAATGAAGAATGGATGGGAAAAGAATGGTTTGATGATGCGGATGGAATAAAACATCATGGAATTTCTAAATACCCATTTATTGTATTGAAAGCTGATAAAAAGAGAATAAAAGAAATTGTGAATAAAGCTAAAAATTCAGCTTTATCGGTAGTAGATTATCCTCAAGAAATGTTTGATACAGGAAAAGATCAGGATTTGGTCAAAGCGATAAATAATGCGAAAAGTGGTGAATTAGTTTATCGTGCAGTTACTCTATCCGGAGTGTCTAAGAATGTGGATAAATTAACTGAAGATTTGGAGCTGTTTAAATAAACAGACTTTATAATTCTTTATATTTTCAAAATACTCTATTTTATATGATCACCAAAGACGATACCCTCAAATTACTTCATAGTAAAATGCAGAATCAAAATCTCCGCCGGCATTGTTATGCCGTTGCCGCCGTGATGAAGTCTCTCGCAAAGCATTTTAACGAAGATGAAAACATGTGGGAAATTGTCGGACTTTTACACGATGGTGATTACGAAGAAACAAAAGCCACACCTGAACTTCATACACTGAAAATGGTAGAGTGGCTAAAAGGTAAAGATGCTGGTAAAAAAGTAATTGACGCAATCCTTTCTCATAATTATGCACACACCGGTCAAAACCCTCCGAAAAATAATCTGGAATGGTCTCTTTATTGTTGCGATGAGTTAACGGGTTTAATAGTTGCCGTGGCGCTCGTTAAACCAGACAAGAAATTAGCTTCTGTTACATCGGATTCAGTTTTAAATAAATGGAAACAAAAATCATTTGCCGGTGGTGTAAAAAGGGAGCAGATTGAACAGTGTCAGGAAAGATTGGGAATTCCTCTTAACGATTTTATTCAAATCGCGTTAACTGCGATGCAAAGCATCGCATTGGAGCTGGCCTTGTAGTATAATCGCAAACATGACTTTAGAATCATCGATAAGGGAACACGTGCGCACTGGAGAATTTTACCAAGTTGATGTTTTTAGTTATCCCAAGAAATTGGAAGATACAACTTTGGGAAGAATACAGATGAGGTTGGCATACATATTTCCCAACAGGCTTGCGCAAAAAGTTACCAGCGAAGCACTATTATCGCTTAGTAAAGAAGAAGCCCAAGAGAAATTGCCCCGTATTCTTGCTCAACATTGCTACGACGGAAACTTTGGTTACTTTGGCAAGGTGGTTAAAGATAGATTCTAATTCTGTAGAGTTTAATGGCTTCATTTGTTATACTAAGTTGTATTTTAATTATTTCATTTTATGGCTGAAAGATTATATAGAGCAGGTGTCCAAATAGACAGTATGTTTAAAGGTTATGTACTGCCAGTAAGTGGAACTTGTATGCTTGAGAGTGACGCTCAAGAAAGAGCTGACAAAGAAGCTGCGGTTTATCGTAGCCAAGGTATTTCGGATGCTAAGGGGGTCAAAATACTGGATGAACACCCCCCAAAATGGAAGAACGGCTAACTTATGTTGGATCTTAAATTTATCCGCGAAAACATTGAATTAGTAAAAAAGGGAGTTGCTTCTAAAAACTTCGATCCAGATCTTGTTGATAAAGTTTTAGACCTTGACGAGAAAAAAAGAAAACTTCAGGCTGAGATTGAAGAGTTAAGAGCTGAAAGAAACAGAATTGCAAAAGAAAAAAATATTGAAAGGGGAAAGGAGATAAAGAGCGAACTTCAAGGTAAAGAACCTGATTTAGAAAAACTCGAAAGCGATCTTAACAATGTTTTGAATCAAATTCCAAATCTTCCATCAGATAAGACACCCGTCGGAAAAGGTGAAAAAGAAAATGTTGAAGTGCGGAAAAACGGCGCCCCCAGGGAATTTTCATTTAAACCAAAAAACCACCTTGAGTTGGGAAAATCTCTCGGAATTTTGGATTTTGAATCCGGAGCAAAAGTTGCCGGTTCGCAGTTTTACTATCTTTACGGTGATGGCGCTCTACTTGAACTTGCATTAGTTTCTTACGCTATGGAGAAGTTATCAAATTCTGGATTCCAGCCTGTGATCACTCCTGATTTGGCAAAATCAAGGTACTATTTGAGTACAGGTTATAGTCCGAAGGGTGACGAGGCTCAAACATACACAATTGAAGGAGAAGATTTGGGATTGATTGCAACGGCCGAAGTTACATTGGCTGGAAAACATGCGGATGAGGTGATTTTAGAACAAGATTTACCAATAAAATACGTTGGTTACTCTCACTGTTTCCGCCAAGAGGCGGGAGCTTATGGAAAATATTCAAAGGGAATGTATCGGGTTCATCAGTTTACAAAAGCGGAAATGTTTATTTACTGCAAACCGGAAGAGTCAGAAAAACTTCACGAATATATTTTGCAAATGGAAGAGAAAATTTACCAAGAACTTGGAATTCCCTACAGGGTTTTGGAGATGTGCACTGGAGATTTGGGTGCAATGGCAGCAAGAAAATTCGATATCGAAGCCTGGATGCCGGGACGTGGCGATTATGGAGAAGTTACCTCAACTTCAAATTGTACGGATTATCAAGCAAGAAATTTGAATATAAGATACAGAACTAAGGCAGGTAAAAGTGAATATGTACACATGCTTAACGGTACTGCTATTGCAACCTCAAGAACCCCGATTGCGATTTTGGAAAACTATCAAAATGAAGACGGATCGGTTACAGTTCCGGAAGTGTTGAGAAAGTGGATGGGGAAAGATAAGATCGTGGCTACAAAACGGAATTGAGCGCTTTTTTTTGATTTTCAAGCTGTTCCAGTTTGTCTCGAAGAACATACGATTTTTGGTTTGACTTCGCAAGTTCGGAAGCAATGTCGTCTACAGCAATATCCAAAATTTCTCGTTTGAGATTCTTCCCTGGATATACATAGATACTAAACTTACCGTCTTCACCTATCTTGCTTCCAACAACAATTCCTTCATCTATCGATACCATCAAATTAGAATGTTCATCAGGTTTAAGATCTGCGATTAACCTATCCTTTTCTGGATCGAATTTTCTAAAGACCTTATTCAGCTTCCGAAACCCTGCCTCAAGCTCTTTTTGTGTTTTGAAATATCTATCGATAGGAGGTGAGTTCAAACCGCTTAAGTGGACAACAGTTGTTTTCATGAACGGGTCTTTGGACCATTCGACAACGTCGGGAATGTTCCAATTATCAAGGAGTGCCGTCTCTAAAAAATGTCTGGAAAGCATTTGGGGTTGGAGCATCTGAGAAGCATATTTTAAACGAAGAGATTCAGCCTTTTGAGAAATATCATTTTTATCTGGACCAACTATATCCTTGTCTGTCAAAATGATCACATGTCATCTGAAGCCATCTTATATTTGTTTTAATTAATGTCAAGTATTATTATATAGACGATCAAAAAGGAAAGGATGTGATTAAAAATGACTACGGAAATACACGGAAAAACGGTTAGGGCTATGGAAGTGGAAACGCCGCGTGAAGTAATTGTGAAACCAAAGAGTGGTAAATATTTTCGTGCGGAGCTAACTAAACATAAATTGGATCCTCAAAGAGAAGGTTATCAATTTAATGCTTTGGGAAGAGATCCTCGAACGGGTCGAACAATCAGTTTAGCACCTAGGACGTGGGTAGAATTAGCAAGACCAATTGAGTAGTGATTAAAAAAATTACAGTCTTTTAATTCATTTCGACTTGAAAGTGAAAGTTCAATTTTGATATAATACGGCCATTATGAGTTTAGTAAAGGAATCCTGGATACCAGGGAGAGTTACATTAGAAGAGAGGATAAAAGGTTTTGTAGGAAAAGCCAGACAAGCGCTTTCGTTTGAAGATCCCGATCGTGATTTAAGACGTGAACTTCGGGCGGTTGATGAAGCTGTTAGAGTTCGTTTTCAAGAAGGTCAAAAGGGCGGAACTGTTAAGACGGATAACTTTGAAGCTCGATATGACAAGAGCGGAGCGGTGACCAGGTTGAGCGGAAGGCAATTTTGAAATTGAGATTTTATTCTTCAATTTTATATCCCAAATCTGATACAATTTTGACAACTTCTTCAACAACTTCCCCACTAATTTCAAGTGTTTCTTTTGCATAAGAGCATTTGCAATTGATCCCTTTATCATCCAATTCCGATTCAATCAACATTGCACAGCTTGGACAGTCCATTCCTTTTATTTTGTATGTTTTGTACTTTTGTATATTCATTTTGCTGCCCCGTAAATTTATTGTACGGGGACATTTGAGCTTTGAGTTCGGATCAGTTGATTACATCAAATGAACCTGTGTACATTCCCATACTGCAGGAGTAGGCTAACCTTCCAGGCTTGTTAGGTGTGAACTCGACTATTTCTTCCCCTGAAGATGGAAGGATCTTACTGATATTAAAGGACGGGATCACAAAAGATCTGGAACAACTGAAAACATTATTTGTTATCAGTTTAAGTCTGACAGGTACACCTGCCTTAAGCGTGGTTGTATCAGAGCGATATCCGTTATTATCAACGTAAATAGTAGCTTCTTGATAGCCCGCAGCAATATTTGCACTTCTTACGATTTGGGTATTTGTGCCTCCAGAAATTACAGACCAGAAGTTTTGTAGAGTGTGGGACGATCCCCAAAGCCCTGCCGCACCGTTTAAGGCGATGACCGCAAAGACGGTTATTACCAAAGCTGAAATGTAGTTAAAGGCACGGTATTTGATAAGTTTTGTGATTGACAGGCCTAAGGCAAAAAAGACAGGTGAGGTTCCGAGTATAAAGGCAAACATAATCAAAGCTGACTGAATCGAACTTGCTGTCCCCAGTGCAACAATCATCATGGCTTGTGTAATACCGCATGGCATCAGAATTGTTAATGCACCCAAAATAATGGGGGCAAACAACGTCTTTCCCTTTGTTTGGTTTTTAATGAATTTATAGACAAATCTTGGCGGTTGTATGACGAAATATCGAAAAAATGGGTGGAGGTTCAAAATTCTCCCTGCTGTGGCTAGCAGAAAAAGACCTATCACTATTTGAAAAATTGCGGAGACTTTAGGAGTTAAAACCAGCTGTGAGCCGATTAAACCTAAAATAAATCCTAAAAGGGTGTATGAAAGTATTTTAGAAACCAGAAAGACAGAAACTGCGACTCTATTGTCTTTTTTGTTTTCGATGTTTGCGACAGCGGAAGTTAAAAGCCCTCCTTGGACCGCGATGCAGGAGAATCCTCCAGAAGTTAAACCAGTCAAGAAAGCAAGCCAAATAGTATTCATTTGACAAATTTAAAGATTAATAATATCATAATATATCCCCCTGGGGGGGATTAAGTCAAGGGGTGAAATGAAATTCTCCGAGGATTTAACCCTCGGTTTTACCCCTAAGGGAGAATTACATACGGGTTCAATTCATCCCCGGTAAAATCGGGGCTTTCTTGAATCCTTTAATAAATGTCAAAAGGAATACCCAGAAAAAGCTCGGTTCAAGACGGAGCAATGCATCGCTACAAGATCGCCAAAGGCCATCTGGAAAAAGTGATTAAGATGATGGAGGATAATGTTTACTGTCTGGATATCGTTCATCAGTCAATCGCTGTTCAGGCCGCTTTGAAAAGTGCTGACAGAGTTGTTTTGGAAAATCATTTGCAAACTTGTGTTGCCGATTCAATCAGAAGCGGTAATGACAGGCAAGCTATTAAAGAAATAATGAAGGTATTAGAAAAAACATGATTTTAAGTAAAATAATTGTCACTTCTTTCGGATTAATTTTAATCGGTTTTATTTATTGGTTCTTTTTCGGAAAAAAATCTTCCACAGCCGAGGTTTTGGATGGACAGGGAGAAATAAAAGTAACTGTGGAAGGCGGGTACAAACCGGAGGTTATTAAATTAAAAAAGGGTATTAAAACAACACTAATTTTAAAAAGAACCGACACCAATCCGTGTCTGGAAGATTTTATAATCCCCGATCTGAAAATTAAGAGATACTTGCCAATGAATAAAGAAATAAAGGTTTCTATTAAGGTAGATCGGGTGGGAATTTGGGATTTTCACTGCGGCATGAATATGTATCATGGAAAACTCATCGTTGAATAACTCAAAAATAACATTTCCTATTATCGGAATGCACTGCGCATCCTGCGCAAAACTCCTGACCAAAAGACTTTCCAAAGTGCCCGGTGTCATAAATGCTATGGTTAATTACGGCAGTGAGCAAGCGGTTGTTGAAGGCGATGGGGTTGATGTAAGTGCATTGAAGCAAGTGGTAAAAGAGGCTGGTTATCAGGCGCTGATTTCAGATAATAAAACTAGCTCCACTGAGGCTCTCGAAATCCAGAGAGAAGAAGCAAAGAACAAAGAACTTAAAGATTTGAAAGTTAAGGTTATAGTATCAGCCGTGCTTTCGATATTTCTTTTACTCGGTAGTTTTCCTCAGTGGTTTGGTGATTTGGGAATTCTTAACAATGAGCATTTGTTGCTTCTTTTGGCTACTCCTGTGCAATTTTGGGCTGGATTAGGGTTTTATCGTGCAATGTGGTCGGGATTGAAAAACCGAACCGCAAGCATGGATACATTGATTGCTATCGGAACCTCGGCTGCATACGGATATTCTGCTTTAATTACTTTCTTTGGGGAATATATAACGAAATTTGGGGCAACGTCTGCAATGTATTATGACACAGGATCGGTTATTATAACGCTCATACTTTTGGGGAGGTTTCTGGAAACAAAGGCAAAAGCGAAAACTTCAGACGCGATTAAAAAATTGGCCGGCTTACAAGCCAGGACCGCGCGGTTAGTAAAGAACGGAAAAGAAGAAGACATTCCCCTTGAAGAGGTGATGGTTGGTGATGTACTGCGTGTGAGACCGGGTGAAAAGATTCCTGTTGACGGGGTTGTAACTGAAGGAGCTACGAGTATTGATGAGGCGATGGTGACCGGAGAAGCAATTCCTGTTGAAAAAAAATCGGGGGATTCTGTTATCGGGTCAACGATTAACAAGAATGGATCAATTCTCATCAAAGCTCAAAAGATTGGAAGCGACACGATGCTTGCCCGCATCATTCAAATGGTTTCTGAAGCACAAAGTACACAACCGGCTATTCAAAGGTTGGCAGATACAGTTTCTTCATATTTTGTACCCATCGTTCTTATGGTTTCAGTATTCACATTTGTTTTGTGGTATTTGATTAGTGGTTTCGGACCGGCGTTTTCAAATTTGATTGCAGTTTTGGTTATTGCTTGTCCTTGTGCCTTGGGGTTGGCAACACCGACGGCAGTTATGGTTGGTATCGGTAAAGCGGCGGAGCAAGGAATTCTTATAAAAGATGCTTCGGTTTTGGAAACAGCGTTTAAAACAAAGTATGTGATGTTTGATAAAACAGGAACGCTGACTCATGGCAAGCCGGAAGTCACTGATATTATCGCCATTGGGCAATTAACAGAGAAAGGTGTCTTGGGATTTGCCGCATCGGTAGAACAAGTATCGGAGCATCCGTTAGCGGAAGCGATTGTTGGGAAAGCAAAAGAGGAAAAACTGCCGTTGCAGAAAGTTACCGATTTTAAAGCGATTCCCGGAAAAGGAGTGGAGGGGAAAGTAGCAGGAGAAATGGTTATATTGGGGAACAGGATGTTATTTGAACACGGAATTTTGAAAGATTTGGAAGAGCGGATTGTGGAGTTGGAAAACCAAGGTAAAACAGTAATGATTTTAGGTGAAAGTGACGGTCAAACTGCAAGAGTAAACGGACTTATTGCAGTTTCAGACACAGTCAAAAATAGTGCGGCTGATACCATTACACTTTTAAAAAGGCAAAAAATAGAATCAGTAATGATCACAGGTGACAACGCACGAACTGCCAATGCTGTTGCCAATAAATTAGGGATAGATACTGTGTATGCACAAATATTACCTTCCGAAAAAGCCGAGAAAGTTAATGATCTAAAGAAGAAGGGAGTTACGGCTTTTGTTGGAGATGGAATAAATGATGCGCCGGCTTTGGCTTCTGCAGATGTTGGTATTGCGATGGGCAGTGGAACAGATGTTGCACGGGAATCGGCTCACATGACTCTTCTGAATACGGATTTGAAGACTGTCTACAAAGCGATATCTTTAAGCAAAAGTACAATCCGAATTATCAGACAGAATTTGATTTGGGCATTTGGATACAACGTTATTTTAATTCCCGTGGCGATGGGAGTACTCTATCCGTTTTTTGGAAAACTACTAAGCCCGGAAATTGCTGCGTTTGCCATGGCAGCAAGCTCTTTTTCCGTGGTGACAAATTCTTTGAGGTTGAAAAAAATTAAGGTATAATACGTCTAAATTCAAGAAACGAAGAAATTATGAATATAGACAGGATAAGCAAACCGGGATTTACAGAGTCGTCTGAAACGGGGTCGGAAGATCGTGTTCCCGATCGCATACACCATGCTCGAAAGACTTTGGTTCACATCGAACCGTCAGAGATAGCTACTCATGGAAAAAAGATGGAAGGCAGCGTCGTTGGGCTTCCACCTGTGCCAATTGAACCTTCAGAAATAGGACAAAGATAAATCTGACTCATTTCTGATTTTTTCTTGCTTCGCGGTATTTTCGCTTTTGCGTTTTATAAAATTTATCGTTATGTTTGCCCCTAAACTTATCTGCGGGGTACTTTTTCTCATTTTTTTCTAATTTGTCGCCGACTACCGACGCTAAGTCTAAATTTGCGGAGTTACAAAAACTTACCAGATACCAAAAAACGTCGGCAACTTCTTCACCAACCTCTTCCCAATTTTTTGGCTCGATTCCCTTGATGTTTTTGTCAGATTCATCCCATTGGAATTTTTCCAAAAGCTCTGCTGCTTCAATAACAACTGATTTTGCCAAATCTGGTGTTTTTGGTGTCCACCCGCGAGCCTTGTTGAAGTCAATTATCCTTTTTGATAACTGCTCAAGTGTTTTCTTTTTCATTGTTACTAGATAGTAATATTATATAGTGATTTTTGATAGTAATTACTTTAATGTTTCCATACAATACGCAATTGTCTTGAGTTTTAGAAGCTGATAAATTGAGAAGTTGCACAAAGGGTAATATAATACTTCCCGTATGACGGAATTTTTAGCTAGGGATTTGAAAAGAGGCGATATTGTGAATGTTAAATCAAGAAGTCATGGTGTAATAAGTGAGTTTGTAATGAAGGTCAAGTATAACATTGGTTTGGCACAAGAAGGAAACCGACAGGTTCAGGGGTGGGATGTACATGGAAATTATATTTCAATAGGCGGTGGAACAAATGTGGATCCTATATCTACAGAAGATTTACAGGAAATTAAATTTCGGAGAAGAATGAGTTCAAGGGAAAAGAAAAATAAGTTGAAAAAAGCAGCGAAAGAAGGCTGAATAATTTGGCTTCTTAAGATATAAATCTTCTTTACTATAAACTCAAGTGCGTATAAGTTTTTCCAGCCAAAGCATGTTTTCGTTTTTTCTTTTCCACCATAGGTCCTCCCATATATAATGAACCGCTAACTGTTTATATTTACCGTATTTTTCAAAATGTTTTAGTAGTTTTTCAACAGGGACCGGATTCTCAGGGTCCTGATCAAAGAAAACTTTTGAATAGATTTTTTGCTCCCAAGGAGAGATGTGGTTGAAAAAATCCCAATGATGAAACACATCAAACAGAAGATACCAGACGGTTGCCGGACCAACTCCGTATAATTTTAAAAGTTCATCCATTTGTGTTTGTCTGTCTTTTTTTCTTAAGTTCATTTCTTTAAGTACTCCATCTGCAAAATAATTATCAACTTTCTTAATTGATTTGGCTCTGTAACCTACTTTCAATTCTCTTAATTCCTGCTCCGCTACATTTATCAAGCCACCCTCCTGCCAAAAACACCACAGCCTTTTTCCGTCGTACTCAAGAGGCGTTCCATAATTTTCAAGAAGTGCCTTAAACATTTGCACCGACCGTTTAACCGTTGCGTTTTGGAGAACAATCCCGATTATTAAGTATTCGTATAGAGAGCTGGGGTGTCCTGGTCTCATTCCGTATAACTTTTTGATAATTGATTTCAGAACCTTATCCTCCTTAAATTGTTTGTAAAAATCGGATAAATCTAAGTCCAAGTTGTATCTGTACTTTATTTCGCGAGTTAAAGAGTCAATAATTTGGCTGTTTAATTGTTCTTGGGAGTAAATTTCTACAATTAGCCTTGGTTTATTTACTGTTCCAGTACTAATAAATTTAAGTCCGAGAAGTTTACCTTGCCACAACCAAGTTTGCCACCTTATTCCCTTTTCCCAGAAATTATCACCACTGGTAAAGTGGTCGGGTTTATGAAAAGTTGCATCAAAATTGAAAGGAGAGGTGGGTATTAATTTAATCGTATTTACTTTATGTAATTTCATCGGTAGCGTTAATTCAAGTATTTTCCTTTTCATTTTTATTGAAAAAATATTTTTTACCCTTCAGTTTTTCAGGTAATAGTGATTCCTTGGTGTATTTATCATATCCTTCACCGTATCCTAAATCCTTCATCAGTTTTGTCGGGGCATTTAAAATATTCATCGGGATTGGCAAATTACCAAAGGTTTGGACATCTTTAAGTGCTGACATGTAAGCATCATATGCTGAGCGGTCCTTTTTGGCGGCTGCAAGGTAAACAACCCCTGCGGCTAAATTTTCCTGACATTCGGGATATCCGATTGTCTCGCAGGCTCGGAAGACCTCGTTGGCAATGACAAGCGCAGTAGGGGCAGCCATACCGATATCTTCTGAAGCGAATACGACCATTCTCCTTGCAATATAAAGTGGGTCTTGTCCTACCGCAACCATTCGGGCTAAATAATAGAGGGCGGCGTCGACATTCGAAGCACGCATTGATTTAATAAAAGCCGAAATGACATTGTAAAACTCGTCGCCGTGTTTATCGAACGTCAATTGTCTTTGTTGAAGCGCAGACTCAATATCAGAAAGTATAAGAGTGGAGAAGCGGGAAAGTGGAAGTTTTTGATGTTTGGAATATTCTTCGGTGTTTGTATTATGTAGATTGGCAGCAATTTCCAGGACATTTAGCAGAACTCTAGCATCTCCGTTTGCAGATTCAATTAAAAAATCTTTGGCCTTGTTTTGGATTTTAACACCCAATTCGTTCAAACCCCTCTGGATAATTCTCTCCAAGTTTTTTGGAGTTAACCTGTTCAAAACAACGACGCGAGATCTGGAAAGAAGTGGCCCAATGACTTCGAATGACGGATTTTCTGTTGTTGCGCCGATTAATATAATGTCGCCTCGTTCAACATAGGGTAGAAGTTTATCCTGTTGTGCTTTATTGAAACGGTGGATTTCGTCGATAAAAATTACGGGTGCCAAGTTTTTTTCAAACCGTTTTGGAGTTTTGTTAAAAGTCAGTTGACTATTCACACTGCTAACATTTTTATCAGTTAACTCTTTGGTAACTTTTTCAATATCCTTTATTGATGTGTTGACGGCAGAAAACTCGTAATAATTTCTTTTAAGTTCAGTAGAGATAATTCGTGCGAGTGTTGTTTTCCCAATTCCGGGTGGTCCCCAAAAAATAAGCGACGGAAAGAAGCCAGTTTTTTTAGAATTTTTCAAAAGAACGTTGATGATGCCGTTGACGCCGCTGATATTTTCCTGCCCGACGAAACTTTTCAGATTTTTCGGCCTGATTTTTTCCGGAAGTGGGGTATTGTCCATTAGTTGAATAATATACCAAATAAACACCGAAAGGATAGAGGGATAAATTCCCTTCCCGCAGTGCTACGCAAAGCGTTGGCAGGCGGGCAAAGAAAAACCGAAGTAAAGACATAAACTTTGTAAAGTGTTGGTCACGCCGATTTTACGTCGTGCTACAATTAGATATGAATTTAAAGAATTTGCTTTCCGGTGTTGTCGCTTTAGAAGAAGCTAGCTCTCCTGTTAACGGAAAAATTTCTGTAATGAAAAGTATTGGGTATGGCACCTATTTTCAGGTGGGTAACTTGACTCAATCTGGGGGTGTAATGTATGACATTTGGAAAACGACCCTCAAAAAGATTAAACAGATGACAAATGACCCCCAAAGCGTTTTGATTCTTGGTTTGGGTGGAGGAAGTTGTGCAGTGATCTCGCGGAAACAGTGGCCATACGCAATTATTACAGGTGTTGACTTTGATAAGACGATTGTTGATCTGGGGAATAAATATTTAAATCTTGGAAAAACAGACGCAGAGATTGTTGTTGATGATGCTAATGAATTTATTGAAAAATCCGCTAACGACAGAAAGGAATACAATCTGATATTGGTAGATTTGTATGTTGGTCAGGAATTTCCAGTGGCTTTTGAGACAGATAAATTTATCGAAAACGTTGGCAAATCTCTCCCGACTGGAGGCGTCGCCGTATTTAACAGATTGTATTCAGGTGAAAAGAGGCCGGCGTCGATGGCTTTTGGCAAGAAGCTTGAAGGGTATTTTACAAAAGTTGAATATTTCTTCCCTGAAGCTAACGTAATGCTTATTTGTACAAAGTAGTCCTTTGAGAATTCTTCGTGGGGGCGTTAAACTGCTAATTTGAATAATAGTATCCACTGTCCAAGGGGAAGTGGAAATTATTTGGTACCAAACCCCTACTGTTGTTTGGACTACTGGGGATGGACTGGTAAATCTTTTTCCAAGTTGGATAATTGTTAAAGATGTAGCTTCTAAAGTTGTAATCAGCTGTAGTTAAACTGTAAACGATAACAAAAAAAATAATAGCAACTCCGATTAATGTTGTGATTAGTTTGATGATTAGCGAATTTCCAACAACAAGATCGAGTCCGATGAGTATAAAAACAATCGGCCAGAAATTAATCAGGTAACTCCAAATTGACCAAGAAATAACTCCGAAATTGTTTAAAAGAAGGATTAGTCCAGCGCAGATGAAAGTTATCCCACCGAGGATGTCGGGAAATTTATTCCGGCGCTCTGGCCTAGTTTTAGAAATAAAATCTCCTTCAGAGTTTTCTGATCTTTTTTCTGTGTTCGTAGGCTTTTTTCACTCACGTTTTTTAAGTATCAAAATTCCGAGGATGATGATGACGGTTGCGGGAAAATATCTCCAGAGGAAATTAAAATTAAAGATGTGAAGGTTTCCCAGTAGAAGAAGTATCCCGAATATCAAAATCACAATTCCGAGTAGTTGTCGCGAGTTTGCGTTTGTGGTGTTGATCTTTAGATTCTTGCCAAACTCACGTGCGCGGTCTTTAATTTCTTTAACGTTTTTGTCAATATTTTCTTTTGTAAGTTCGGAGTCCGATTTATCGGATGGAATAATCAACCAGAGAATTAAATAAAGCAAGATTCCTCCACCGCCAAAAATAGCAATGACGACAAAAATCAGTCTGATGATGGTTGCGTCGATTTGAAAAAACTTTCCCAAACCAGAACATACGCCTGCAATAAATCTGTCATCGCTTAGGCGGTAAAGTTTGCTCACGGGCGAGTTTACTTTCGTGTTAGATTTAGTTGCCATCCCGACCATTTTATTTTATCTTTAGTTTGAAATCAATAGTCTATAACTATAGGTAGTATATCAAATTTCCAATTTGAAATCAACAAAATAACATAAGTACGTAATATAGGATATGTTACATGATTTACTATAATCTATTTGCTGTTGATTAAAGACAAATTGAATCTGTTACAGATCGGTTTTGGGTAGAAGGGTTCATGAGGTAACTTTTCGCTTTTTATATAACCGTACGAGACGGTAAAAAGAATGGTTGTTTCCAGAAAAATTAGTGGTAATGGGAATTGATCGATCGAATTTTGTTAGCAATTTTGGGCTTCATCTGCTAAACTGAATGTAGTAAAAATCATTCTTTAAATGTGCTTCAAGTTGTTCTGACCTTAGCTTAGAATTAAAAAATAATACCCGAGTTAGCCAGAAAAACGTGAGGTAGAATAATAAGTTATGTTTAATATCTTTTCAAAACTTTTAGACGTTAATCAGAGGGAAGTTGACCGGCTGTCGAAAACCGTAGAAAAAATCAACGAACATGAGGTTAAGCTAAAAACGCTTAAAGAAAGTGATTTTTCCAAAAAAACGGAAGATTTCAAAAAAAAGATCGAGGCAGGAAGTGTTCTTGAAGAAATATTGCCGGAGAGTTTTGCCATGGCTCGCGAGGCAGGTGTGCGAACTTTAGGGAAAAGGCTTTTTGATGTTCAGCTAATGGCAGCCATAGT
>Ga0209518_1001558_pt1 | contig 24042 bp, 40 predicted proteins | sample RifGroB1_FD_183993 | JGI IMG/M metagenome (GOLD analysis project Ga0209518, IMG submission 183993) | Groundwater microbial communities from Rifle, Colorado, USA - Groundwater B1 (SPAdes) (version 2) | ecosystem: Environmental > Aquatic > Deep subsurface > Groundwater | place: Rifle, Colorado...
CCATAAATTTTGCTGATATACGTGTGGGTGGGAATAACACCACAATATATATCACCCTTGTTTATGAGCCTACGCTATGAGTGTTACAACCAAACAATGCCCAGTATACGGATGGGTATTAGTAAACTTCGAATGCAACGAATGCCCGCAGAAAGACTGTCATCATAACCCGAATAAACAACCAACGATGCATAAACTAACGGTGAAACCATGAAAACATTAAACGAACTATTCTACCAAGTAATCCTCTTAAACGAGTTATCCGGCAATAAATCAGCTGCGCTACGGTTCTCCGATCCAGACGGCCCATCCGGCAGATCTGGGTGGAGTTTCGGCCTATGCCAGTTCGATACACAGCACAACGGCGAGGCTATTAAATGCCTCGTCGATTGCGGATTCACCGATGGAGAAATTAAGAAAATAGTCAAACAGATCATCGACGTTAAACCTCTTGCGGCTCGGTTAATCGCCCATGCCGATATTATTGAGAAATACGATACCGCACAATTATCTCACTGTATCAACAGTGCCATGAATGCCGCGACCAGTAAGGGAGTAATGGTCACTGATACCGGGGCTATTCTCTGCCTAGCTGATTACGTTAACCAGTACGGATCAATCGGCAATGGGTTCGCCGCTTGGATGAATGAGCGCGATGCAGGCGGCATCACGGCGGCTGAGATACAAGAGTTTAAACTGAACCATACGAAGTACGGGCGGGAACATCGGGCGGATTGTGTTAGGCGGTATAACAATGTGATGAAGGTACTTCAAGGAATATAAATGGCCGTCCTACCATTCATAGTGCCAAGCGACAAGAACGGGCGGCACATCAATGAACCACTTGCACCATACGAGACCGTGGATATTGACGATGCAAACCCCGACCTTCAGTATTTCGGCAATATGACTATTGACGGCCATTGGTACATCAAGAAGGTGGCGGCGATAACAGGCGGTACTACTATCAGGTTTGTTCGAGGTATTAAAGATTACCGGTCATCATGGTGGGCGCAACGGGCCAGCCTTGGGTATGACGATATTGACATTATTTTCTAGGGGGCATCATGGGATTAATACACGTTGAAATAGTGCAGGATGATATAGAACACCGAGTGACGCTCGGGGAGTTTCGGGACCAGCTTATTGACGAGATCGGCTCCGTAACGTGGACCATGACGCGGAAACAGTTTGAGCGCAAAGTGGCGGCGGCTGTTGATCGGGTTATCCAGCGGATTAGGGACGAGCGGCATGGCCACTGAATATTCCCTCCTCACCTGGGCAGGACTCGGCACAACGGTAACGTTTACCGTTGTCGGCAATATCGTGAACTTCACCGCCCACGGTGCGCCCAACGGCCATGCATTCCGGTTTACGACAACTGGCACACTGCCCACTGGACTGACTGCCGGGACGACGTACTACCTGCGACAAGGGACTGATGCTAATAAGTTCACCATTTACCCGACACAGGCCGATGCTATAGCAGATACAAACCAGATTACATTTATCGGTACTGGCACCGGGACGAATCAGGTTGTGGGGGAGTATTGGGCGGCACTTGATACGGCAGGTCGTACCAGATATGGGACGGCGGGGAGTGAGCGGGTTTATGGCCGAATGGCCGACGCCGCGACAGGAATTAACGCCAAAACCACCGACTACTCCAAGTCGCAGCATGTAGAAGTCGAATCAAGGTTTTTGGACATAGGTGTGCCCCCAGCTTTTACAAATAAGTGGAAATCGATAACTGTCTCGTCAACAGTTAAAGGGGTTAGGAGTGATGCGTATCATTATGGTGTCTACGGGGCGGGGTATATCTGCCAAATCAATAGTCAATACAACGCCCCGGTTAGTATAGGTAATCATTACGGATTGGTGGATGGTTTGGATTTACGCCAAAACTATGTAAGCGCGAACTGTGTCAACGTGAGCGGTGCTTTAGGTTCTGTTATTAATACTTTCGTGTCAGGCTCTAATTTACCCACGGGGGTGGGTAACACATCGCCGGGGAGCACTGTTAGTAATGTCGTAGCAATAGGGTGTGGTAAGGCTTTCCCTTTGCCAACATATACGAATGGATATGCTTCGACGTATAAAAACTGTTTGGCGGTTAAGGGGGACGTAGGCTTTGTCGGTACTAACTCCAACGTCTCGGTGGTAGGGTGCATCTCTGTTGGTAATACAACTAATTGGGGGGTGGCACCAACTAATACCTATGTTGATTTTAACATAGGCGAGACCGCTGATACAGTCTGGGGTATTAACCCTCTAACCACCGGTTCGTCTGGTATGTTTTTAGATTATGATAACAACGATTTCCGGCCTGCGCTCGTAACCTCACCACAAGTCGAATTAATAACCCTCAACGATGGTGACGGACTACCCAGATACGATATAGCCGATGCGGTACGGCCTAACTATGAAGCAGCGTCATTTCCTGATAACAAAGCAACTGCTGGCCCCTTCGAATTTGACCACGGGGAAGGCACAGTTCCCAACTACAAAGACATAACCCTAACTGGCCTCATTACAGGTTCCCGCGTAAAGATCAAGAAAACCTCTGACGGGACCAGCATATACAACGACATCGTAAGCGGTACAACTCTCACTGTATCATACAACCTCGCAACGGATACCGCCGTAACAATCGACATACGCAAGGGAAGCGCCGCGCCATTCTACTACCCTTACCGGACAACGGCCACTGTATCAGCACTGACAGGACTTAACCTCACAATCAGCCAAGGGCCGGATATCGCACGAGGGGCAACCTACCGCGCCGGTATTGCCGACGATTGGAATCCGGCCACACTGGAACACATAGCCGGGGCCACTGTTGACGATGTGCAAGACCTGTATTCCTATCTCTGTGATTACTACGATGCGGAAGTGACGGTTGATCTTGATATACCCATGTACGGCACAACTCCCACTGTATTTGGCGTTCAAAATTCAATCTCAATATCCGATGCGGATATGCAGTATTTGAAGTGTGGCAGCATACAGGACGGCACGACGCTATGGAGCAACGTTTATACAGTTGGCTCACAATCGGCAGGTACGCAGATTAATGTGAGGATTGACGGCGCAGAAGTCACTCCCTGGTGGTCAACCGGCAATATTGACGTGCTGATTAAACTGCCATTGTACGATGGGACAGAAGTGATAGACATCCGCGCACAGGAGTATTCCGACACCTACGACCATTGGCAGATGACGGTTACAGACGGTCGCAACGTGGCGGCTATCTCGACCTTTGACGATCCAGACAATCAGACCGCAAACGCAACGGTGGCAACGTGGAGCGATATTACGGTAACGGTGGATAATCCTGTTGGCAAAACGATTGATGCCAGCGATACCCCGGCTGATTACACAATTACCGTTGATAGTGGTGGTCGCCCCATAGCACAAGTATACGAGCGATTGAAGTACCTGACCGCATATCCCACCGTGTATGTCTCGGCGAATGCGGCTTACGCAGAGGTCAAGACCTCGCCGTATGGGACCTTTGCTGCTGGTGTGTTCTCCGGTGCGCGTGGTGTGTGGGTTGAGAATGTAGCCAGCGGAGATGCACTGAATTATATTTTGACCGACAATGCCGGCACGACGCACCAGGCGGCTGTGCCTCCTGTTCAGATTGCTGTCACAAATATCGTAGCCGGTTCCGTTATCCAAATTTACGATGTAACCAACAGCACTCAGTTGGACGTTGATACCGTGGCAGGAACTTCATACTCGCTAGAGAAGGCTTGGACCGAAGATTTAACCATCCGTGTACGCTTGATGAAAATGGATGGTGTCACGGCTTATGAGTTTTACGAAGTGGAAGGGGTGTTTACTTCTTCAGGTATGAATTTACGAGCCGCACAAGCACTTGATCCTGTTTATAACGCAAATGCGATTGACGGTTCAGCGGTAACAGGAGTGACCATTGATGATGGACTTTTATTGGTTCAGGTCGCTACGGGCTCCATATCCTGGCAGCAACTGTACGCTTACGAGACTTATTGGCTTAGCACGGCAGCGGGTATCATAGACGAGGGGCGCTTTGCCCAAGCTGTAGATGTGGCTAATTACCTTTGGTATGATTTCAAACTGAAAAACGTTACATTCCCAAGCGTCCCGCTGGTTGTTACAGGCGGCTACGGCAAGGACGGAGATACGGGGACCTCCCTTTCAATGCTGGACACATCAGGCGGTACGATCATTCTTGCTCCTGATCACGTTGTACCCTATTCATCCGGTGCAGAGGCTACGGTGGCCATTGTGCAGGCTGGACTACAGGCGCAGGGCTACACGACAACCAGGGCGCCGAAATTGGATAATCTCGATATCCCGGTTTCAGAGGCTGGTGGCGGTGGTGGCTTGACAGAAGAACAGAACACACAGCTTATGAGGACGCTTACAAAATCGCAATTTGTGGCGCTTAAATGATGGAGGTACGCATGAAAGACACCAAAGGATTCAAAGCATACCTATGCCTGTTACTGGTTGTATCCGTAATAGGCGCTCTGTTCTCGCTGATACGTGTAGCGATACCTCCCGAATCAAAAGACCCTGTTATGCTCATACTTGGGGCTTTATTGATGCGTGTGGCGGATATGTGCAGTTTCTATTTCGGATCATCGGAAGGAAGCCAAAGAAAAACTGAGCTATTGAAAGGGGCAAACAATGATATTACTTAAAAAATACTGGCTACACTTGGCGTTGGTGGCTATCGCTTTAACCGTAGCTTGGCAGATGTGGAAGCCGAACCCACCGATACAGGAAACCTATCACGCGCCAACGGTACAGAAAGACGGCTCCACGATAATTGAAGTCAAGCCTGATGCAAAGGCTAAACCGGCGCACATTACCCCGAAAGGCGGTACGGTTGAGCGGGTAGTTAAGGTTGTAGTTAAGCCACGGAAATCGTCACAGGTAAAACCGGCTCGTACCCCCGATATCGGAATTCCGACATCGGAACAAAATCAGGTAGTTGAATGCCCCCCCGTAACCGTTGACCTCTCGCTAGTCCGTCTACCAGACGAATCAAAGCGAGTTATCGCCAGCTCCCCCGATGGGGAGATTATATCATCCGTTGATATACCTGTTGAATCTGCCCGACCTGTGCCGAAAGAAAATGTGTGGGCTGTTGGCGTTGTTGCTGATCCGTTTAAGCATACTATGGGCGGCTTCGTGGATCGTGATTTCGGCTGGTCGGGCAGATTTGCTTCTTTGGTCCAGCGGAATAATGGTGATATTCCTAATCAGGTTTGGGTTAAGGTTGGGGTTAGGTTTTAGCTCCCAGTGGTGTTTGATATTCCAATACACCGACATAGAAATCCTGTCCGGTCCCCTCCATGCAATCACACTGGCTAACGGGGTCATCGGCGTATATACCGTTGCAATGCTTACACACATATGCTTTGCGAGTCACCTTATCACTAACCTGTGCCGCACCCCCATCAATGTCAAAAAGAGCATCCATAACCGCGCTAACATCTTCGTGGTCAGAATCTACTTCGCCATTAGCTCCTATGGTTGCCATTAGCTGATTTACTGCTAGATACAGTTTGTCGTATTTTATTGCTATTGTATCCGGTCTAGTCCTATAAATATCCATGTCCGTCTCCCCACCTCTGATATTGCTTTCGTCTTCTTCGCGCATTTTACCTCCGATGGGTTAAACCTTATGATTTAGCGATAAACTTTTTAAATGGCACATAATACAACGCCCTATCCATGTGGTCTGTCCATGTACCACCATTTAAACTCAAGGCAATGGGGAATTTATCTCTTTCGCCCATCCATCCGCAATCTCGTTTTTGCAAGTCAAACCACTTTTGCATGTAAGCCAATTCCGCTTGATTATTAACGACCACCATCGAGAGCGGGTGCGAAAAATCACACGTGTCATTTAGATTTTTTGTTGCGGTCATTTTCGGTAACGTCACCCCCGCATCCAAGCACCTGAACCGTCTATCACAATCATCACATACGGGTTCACACGTGCAAACTAACTCACCGTTTATCTCTACCGATTTCATACCCTACCCCCCAATCGCCTGCACCAAATAAGGATCAACATCAACCTGCTTCAACAACCACCGCTTATAATCAATCGGCTGTAATACTGCCTACCACCGTCCGCGTCTATCCATGCGGCTTCGATTATTTCTGGATCGTCTGTTCCTGTTGTTTCGGTGTCTAGGATTATTGCTTGCATGTTTCCCTCCGTTTTTTGGGGATAAAGGCGGGATTTATACCGCCGTGGTGGCCCAGATAATTGATGTTAAACCGACTCTGCCAGTGCTTCAGCAACAAGCTGCTTTGCTTCTACTGACAGGTGATTATGCCAAGTTACCGAATCCATCCTGACCGCTGCCAGTGCCTCTTTCATCTGTTTCATGTCCTTTGCCGCCTGCTGCCTCGCTTCCAGTGCCAGTTCAGGAGTGGCGTAGTTCATGAATGAGCCATCTGCAAAGTAGTATCGGCATAATTCGGTTTCCAGCCGTTCCACTTCAGTCCCGTTTGCTTTCGCCGCCCGTTCAGCCGATTCAAGGTGCATCTTAATCCGCACTATGTCGGTTTTAAGATTATCCCGCTCGGCAACGATGATCCCACCGTTTTCCTCGGCCAACTCTAGGGTTTCTAACAGGTCAGCAATAAGCGAGGTGCTTTCATCAACGTACAGCCGAGTGCTCATCTTTGGCATCTTCTCAATCAGGTTTTTGACTCTTTCTGTAAATTCCAAAGTGTTCTCCTTTCGCGGTTTAACCACCGCTTGCAGCCGAGAACGGCTGACGCTTAATCCGTTAGATTACTCTGCATCATCCTCGAATTATCCCATGGAATCTCCTTCAGCTTCTTTCCGCATTTCGGGCAGAATTTGAATCCGTTATGGTCTGCTCCACCATCTTCAAAACAGAATGAATATCCGCATTGGCTGCTATACCAGTTGGAATCTTTATCTTCCGGGACCCATTCACAGAACTTGTCTGGATTATCGGGGCATGTACTGGAGTGGCAGTTGATGTGTGCACATGTTGGGCATTTATCAAGAGGCCACGGCTCATAAGTGGTTTCTGCTGGACATTCAACACCTATTTCATAGTGCCTGCATGCTCCTTTGCATACTCCGCCACATTTGCTTAAATCCATTTCCTGCCTCCTTTCGTAATCTAACCACCGCATGCACTCGGCCTGTGGCCGGTGATGCTTGAACCGTTATCTGGATTAAAAGCCAGTATGTTCCGGCAGCGCCTCGTATTCCCGTTTCAACATGTCCAGAATCTCGACCTGATAGCAGTAATCACCCCCATCAGCGAGAGCTTGCAGCGCACCGGCTATATCAACATCGCAATAACTGCCGTGACCTTCCAGGGTGATCTTGACAACCTTGATCGTGTCGTTGTACTTCGGGCAGTACATGTGGTGCTTATCCGTAATGGGTTGCGGATTGGCGCGGCACCAGTTTGAGCAAGCGCAATCCAGATAACCATCAGATGCAGGGGAAGATTCTCTTACCTCCGAAGTTTCCAAAAATACCCCAAAATTACTGCGCTGTTCTGTTTTACTCATACTTCCTCCCCTGATCTGAAAACCCGTTATCGTGCTTTCTGTGAACGTGCAGCTTTGCGCTCGTCACGAATCTGTTTACGTGCCTCTTTGGTTTCATGTAGCACCAGCTTTAGACAGTCATCACAGTAGTTGCAGAAAAAGGATGTTCCCGCTGTAAATTCTTTTTCCTTACCGCAAAATTCATATATGCTTAGTTCTTCTGCGTCCATACTCAACTCCGATCACCGCCGCGCACTATAACCAGACATTCAAAGCCGTCTGCGCTACGCTTGCGGTTTAATTTAAAGCATTATTTCTTACAACTCAATTCACAGAACAAACTCCCAAATGCAGGACAATACTTCTCAGTACACATCATCGACATCATATTCGTTGAAAATTCCTCCAAATTACCCATTGGCATATCTTCTGTTACCGAAGCATCAAACCGTTGCATGTCGCCCTTTATCCGCTTAATTACACCCATTGCGGCACGTTCGCAAGCGGCTACGGGATACTCGGTTAATATCGGCTGTTTCTGGTCTTTTGTCCTGGCAGTGCGCGGTATGTAATCCATCCCAAGTCCAGCCGGTTCGCATATACCGTTGCTACGGACTAGCAGAGAGTACCCCCCAAGCTGGCTGTGGTATGGGCGCACAACTGCGCCGGTTTTTTTGTCTCGGATGAATTTATCAGCATCGATCAAATCAGGGTGGCCGGTCAAATACCATCCATCCCCGGCATTAGCACGTAACCCTAATGGGCCGCCAATCTCTACTGCGGGCTCTCCGTTTAGTGTCAGTGGCATACGCGGCTGATATATCAGCGTCATGCGGCGTATCTGGCTCTGTGCGGCGTTCATATTGGGGGTAGTGTCGTCCCATATACAGCCGGTTTCAATCTCTTTGGAAAACTCGGTTATTGCCAGTTCAACAGCGGCATCTACATTTGCTTTTTCCCCTCGCCATAGTGCGCGGTCCATTTCGGCGGTTGAAAGGTGTACGGCTGTACCTGCAGCGGCTCCGACACTTGGGGGTAACTCGCGGAATGTGTAGCCGAGTTTGACGATCCGGCGCTTGAATGATTTAGCTACGGCGCGGCGTGGACAGTCAGTGTAACTTGGTAACATGCTGGCTCTGATGTTCATTTGGTGAGCCTGGATATTTCGGTAAGCGATTCTTGGAGCTTGGTCAACTGCCATGTCAGATTTTGTATCTCTTTGTCCGTCCGTTGCATGAGGTATTGTTGTGCGGCTTCCCATGTTTGGTGGTAGTCAATGGTTCGAAGTCGGCGGTTGTTTTTGTCGATGAAATAGCTATGTTCTGTTTCACGTTCGATGGTTATTTCTCTGATTTTGATGTTCCATGAATCTGTTATGTATCGTTTCATTTTGGTTTCCCTCCGTTTAGTTTATGCCCTACGAATCCCGATCCCCAACCAATCAGCAAATGAACCATCAAACCAATCAGCGTCCATAAACTCGGCGTATTTCCTTTGTGATCTAGTCATCGGCCTTATTTTACCCATTTCCCCATACTCGATACTGTCACATGGATGATAATTATTGACCACCCCTGGCTTATCACAGTCCAGATTTATGCCGATATAGTTCCCACGATCCTCGGCAATGATACCGGGTTTACCGTAGGCTATAACTCTCCTGCCGATACAAGCCGGTACTCCGTAATATTCTCTTACGTATTTACAGTTTGACATACCCCCCCTTTACCAAAGAAACATCTGGCAATCTGCGTTGTCAGTGTCGTTGACGTTCTCGGTTTCCATCCACCAATCGAAATATTCCTCAACTGTGTTGTATCGCTCGATTGACCGGGGTGATCCGTTCTTCTTCGGGACTCCTTTGTTCTTTTTCCATAGTGCCGCAAAGCCCCTTCGCCACATTGCCTCATATTTCGGCCATCGTTTGAACTGTGCTCCCCGTTGCTTATCTGCCATCGGACACCCAACACAGCCAAGGCGCTTGAAACCCTCATCGTACAAGCTGCAATAAGGAATGTTAAATTGGCGGGTAAAAGTCCAAACGTCTTTGTCTGTCCAGTAAACAATCGGACACAAAATAAAACCTTCCGAGTTTCGGTCAATATTGACGGTTTTCCACAATCCTTTACGGCGGGGAGATTCAGCAGCACGGACCCCAGTAGCGCGGAATGTTCCTGTACCGCCTTGCTCTTTGTAATGTAGACAGCACCAGCGGACTAATCTTGTTGGAGGCATACCAGCATCAGCCATCATCATAGGCAGATTTTTTAAAGGATGGTGCCAAACGGTTTCGGGATACTGTGCCTTACCGAACTGAACCAACTCAGGTGGGTCAATGGTTACATTGTTGTAATGGCCCTGATATTTGACGCCGGACATTTCAAACAATTTCATCATTACGCCGGAATCTTTGCCAAACGAATTACATGCATAGTACCCATCAGCCGACAGCGCTAATGCTTGTGGCTCAAAAGCACGTATCAAGGCGATTGCCATTTCAATCTTCTCTGCCAACGGCACACGCAAAGCCGCCTGATACATCGCCTCTACATCATCATTACCGTATAAATCTGTTATCTGCTCCATTTATCACCTCACGCAACGAACCATAAACCAATGTTAAATATTTTGTCAAACAAAAAATGAAAAATAATATTATCAGCCTGAAATAATTTGTTGACAAGCTCAAACCGTTTATTTATGGTGCTTCACACAGGAGGTTACACCACATGAGCAAACCGATAGCAAATTTAAAAAATTTACGTGAAGCAAAATTCTTAACACAGTCCGAACTATCTGTACTGGCTGGTGTGGCAATCGGGGTAGTATCCAATGCCGAAAACGGCATGAGAGTGTCGCTGTCCAGCATCAAAAAACTAGCCAAGGGGCTAGGAGTTAAACCGGAGAAATTGATTGTATTAAACGAGGAGGATAAAAAGTGAAAATAACAAAAGAATGGCTAAAGAAACATGGGGCATGCAGTAAGGGTCGCAACTGGTTTAACAAGTTTTTCCCTGATGGTGGCGACATTGATGCAGTGTTGATATTGGTTACACAAGACGCGGATGCAGATGATTCATGGGTAAGTTGGTTGATGTCACGCGCAGAATATAAAGAAGTTGGTTGGCTAGAAGGTCTTGAAATCCCCGGTTCTCTCGACCTGTCCGACTGCACCCTCCCTGACGGTGTGAAGCTGCCCGATTCAGTGGGCGGTTATCTCGACCTATCCGGCTGCACCCTCCCTGAAGGTATGAAGCTGCCCGATTCAGTGGGCGGTTCTCTCTACCTGTCCGACTGCACCCTCCCTGAAGGTATGAAGCTGCCCGATTCAGTGGGCGGTTCTCTCTACCTGTCCGGCTGCACCCTCCCTGACGGTGTGAAGCTGCCCGATTCAGTGGGCGGTTATCTCTACCTGAGAGGCTCAAATTTTAAAACAACAGATGTCCCTGAACATCTTCGTAGTCGTGTCATTTTATGAGTACTGATTGTATGAGAGCACCATTTAAACGGGGAAATGATCCTGTCATGGATTTACCTGAGGGGAAGACCTGCGGAGATTGTACTCATTTCCAAAGATGTCAGATGTTTGGCCGTATTCCAGAGGATGAAGTGTGCGATTGGGCACCAACTAGACTGTTTAAGGAGGTAGTAAAAAATGAGTGAAATAGCGGAAGATATGGTTGAGGGGGCTTGCTGTGCTCATTGTGGCGTTTACTTCGAAGAGGATCACGGTTATCCGGTTCTTTGTAAGTCATGCCATAAAGCGGATCGTGGAGAATCGCAATTAGATAAAGCCACTAATAAAGAATTGTAAAGGAGGTAGTAAAAAATGAGTGTATTTAAGTTTTGGATGATTGTGGATGTGTCGGGGAACCGACCTACGGACTGCCGCGACGAAGCACGATTAATCCCAACAGACCAATCCAACGTAATGTATATGGATGAAGACGTGGCAAAATCAGGACTGATCCGGCTTAAAACCATGTCACCGGCAAGAGAGTTTGTTTTGATGGAGGCCGTTTCTGTTGCTGTACCTTATAGGCCAGTTGTAACCTACACCATCCAGCCGATTGATGAACCGATGCCATTTTAAAAGGAGGTAGTACGATGAATGAGAATTTACCAGAAGTACAAACGAAGAATGCAGTGGCCCCGATTGATAACGGTAAGTCTGCCCTTTACAACCCCGCAGCATTTGCACAGATATGGAGGGCGGCTCAGATGTTTGCATCTTCCGACCTTGTGCCGGCTGCGTACAAAAACAAGCCTGAAAACTGTTTCATTGCCATTGAAATGTCAGACCGCATGGGGATAAGCCCGTTTGCCATGTTGCAATCACTGGTAATTATCCAGGGTAAGCCGTCCATGGAAGCCAAACTAATTATTGCATTGGTAAATGATTCAGGTGTTTTCACTGACTCCCTTGATTTCGAAGTAGTGGGCAATGATCCCCACGCCAAAGATTTCAAAGTACGGGCATTTGCCACTATGAAGAAAACTGGCAAACAGTGCCTTGGGCCATGGATAACATATCAAATGGTTGAGGGTGAAGGATGGCTTGGGAAACAAGGCAGCAAGTGGAAAACGATGCCTGACCTTATGTTCCGGTATCGGGCAGCATCATACTTTGCGAAGATATATGCTCCTAATATCACCATGGGAATGCAGACCCGCGAGGAAATGGAAGATTCAAAGCCGATTGATATTACTCCGGAACGCCCCGAAGCCCCCATGTTGGTGCCCGCACCAACGGTAACTGAACAGCCGGAAACCGAAACAGTAATCGTCGGTGACGATCCGCCCCCACTAACACCAGCAAGGGAGCGCGGCAAGCCAGCACACGGCAAACAGCGCAGAACGGCGGCGGAGGTTGAAGAAGACCGTTTGGCGGATGAGGCTGACGCGGTCCCCGAAACGGCGGAACAACCAGAACAACCCGAAACGGTCAACCACGAAACCGGAGAGATTATGGACGATGACAGTTTTCCTGACCCGCCGAGTGGTGGCGATACGGATTTGTTTTAATATACGATCGTTGGCGCCGTAACACACACAGGGAGCCTTAACCGGCTCCCACAATTTCAGGGGGGAATATGAGACTAACAAACGATATGAGAAGTATGATCACACGCCAAGCAGTTATCGGAATACTCCAAAAACGCAGAGACGCGCACAAAAAAGAAAATAACTCTCTCGCCGCATTGGTTTATGACCACCTTTACCCTACCGATATCCAAACGCAGATGAACAAACTACCGGATGAGTTTTTCAGCCAAACAAGCCAGATATATATCCAGTCAGGTGAGTCCGGTTATTGCCGTGATATGGTGGAGTTGATACTTGCTTCATCCAAGAAGATATCCGCTATAGACAGATACAATTCATACCGACCGCTGTTTAAAATCCACGGTATCGACAACGCTGTTACCCAACGAATACACAAATTCATCGCAAGCACTAAAAAACTCGAACTTGACGAATCCAACCTACGGCAAAAAATAAGGACCATGCTTAACGGTATCCAGACCATGAAGCGACTTGCCGAAGAGTGGCCCGATGGTTCCAAGTATTATCAAGACCTGTTGCCGACCACTCCGACTAAAAACGTCCCTGCTGTTCGTGGTGAGGATATTACTAAATTCATCGCTACGATTCAGGAGGACTAAACGTCATGATACTTACCATAAACAACTACCGCGCTATATCTACAGCAGAAATCGACCTTTCAACTATCGCGCTTATCGCAGGCAAAAACGAGGCTGGTAAAACATCCGCAAGTCAAGCACTGGCGGCTACGCTTACCGGCGATCCTGTACCAATTCCAGGCGTTAAAAAAACCGCTTCCGGTGTGCTGGTACGCAGTGGGACTGCCCACGGTATGGCCCAACTGCAAGGCCCCGCCGGAGTTACTAAAATCCAATGGCCGACTAATACTGTTAAGTCAGAGGGTCAAGCGCCGTATGCCTCAGTGTTTGCGGCTGGTGTCCAGTCTATCGTTTCCATGAAAGACGATGACCGAGTTAAAGTACTGACTGAATACCTCAAAGCGACGCCAACGAAGGAGGAAACCGCAAAACAGCTTGGATTGTCTGGCGACCAGCTTGATAAAGTATGGGAGCGAATTCAACAGAGCGGATGGGATGGTGCGCTGAAATATTACGAGCAGCAACGAGCTACGCTTAAAGGCCAATGGCTGGAAGTGGCTGGCGAACAGTACGGCAGTAAAAAGGCCGAGTCGTGGTTGCCGGAGGATTATGAGTATGGGCTGGAATCTGCAAGTGAGGATATGTTATCGGCTACCGTTACCGATGCGCGGGATGCGCTTGAGGCGGCTATTGCGGCTGATGCGGTGGATGATTCGAAGCGTACTGACCTTGAAGAGTTGGCGGCGAAGTTACCGGGGCGCAAGATTGACGCACTAGCTGCGGAATCGGCTACGATTGATCCTGCTATCGCTCACCAACTGGAAGAGTGCAACAAATTTATTGCCGAAATATCAGCCAAGCGGGATGTTATTAATAAGGAACTGTTGGCACTGCCAAGCGCGGCACAGTCCGAAGGGATGCCATGCCCTCATTGCAATACGATTTTGCAGGTAGATGGTAAATCACTGGTTATAGCGGCTGTTCTGTCAGAGGATGAGTTGACAACACGGCAGGCGGCTATTGATACCATCACATCGAAGCTGGCAGGCGTTAATGATGCTATCGCAAAGCACATGGACAGCGCGGCGAACATCAAGCGGTTAATCGCGGCGGAAGAACAGTCACTGGCAGAGAAGCGCGGTGCGTGTAAGCAGTTAGTCGAAGAGTCGGAGAAAGCCGTTACTGAATTAAGTAAAACAGCGGTAGCTGGTCCCACAGTCTCTGTTGACGATTGCCGGTCAGAACTGGCAGGCGCAGAAAAGAAACTTGCGGCATATCGGGCGAAAATCAAGGCCGATAAGATTCACCTTTCTGTATGCGCTATGGAGTCACTGATCACTAAGATTGCGCCAGACGGTATCAGGGGCGATGTTTTAGCCAAGGCGCTGAAAGGATTTAACGAGAAACTGGCTACGATAAGCGCGGCGGCTAGTTGGAGTCCAGTTGTGCTTGAGACTGATTTCATGCCGACATACGGCGGGACTATTTATCTGCTGTTGTCTGAGTCGGCTAAGTTCCGTGTTCGCGTGGTGTTGCAGATTGCAATGGCGATGATGGACCGCAGCCAAGTGCTTGTTATTGACGCGGCTGATATTTTGGACAAGGGCGGCAGGAATGGGTTGTTCAAGGCGGTTAAGACGGCTGGATTGCCGGTTATGATTTCCATGACGTTTGACGGCCAGGAGTTGATGCCGGATTTGGGTAAGGCTGGTATTGGGCGTAGTTATTGGATCGAGGGTGGAGTTGTTGTGGGGATTTGATGGAGGTATGTAATATTTAACAGGAGGAATTATGAGTTGGGACACCAGATGGATGTCTGTAGCCAAATTAGTATCAGAATGGAGTAAAGACCGCTCCCGTAAGTGTGGCGCGGTTATAGTTGATAGTCGTAATGTACTGGTATCGCTTGGCTGGAACGGCTTTCCTCGCGGGGTAAATGATGACTGTGACGAGCGGCACACACGACCTGCTAAATACCTATGGACTGAACATGCTGAACGAAACGCCATTTATAATGCTTCCGCAAACGGTCATCCGACAAAAGGTTGTACCATGTACTTGCCTTGGTATCCATGCGCCGATTGTGCAAGGGCGATTATTCAGAGTGGTATTACTGAAATTGTGGGAATTGAACCTGATTGGAACGACCTAACGTATTCGGCAGACTTTGCGGTAGTACGTGAGATGCTGATAGAATCTGATGTGGCTTGTCGATTTATTGAGGGTGTTGCACCGGATAGGGTATGAAATTCACGCTCCGCGACCACCAGGTAAAGTCCATAGCTGATCTTCGAAGCAGCTACCGAATAGGCAACAGGGCTGTATTATTCCAACTTTCCACTGGTGGGGGTAAAACCGTTGTAGCGTCTTTCATTATTGATGGTCTGGTTAAGAATCGAAAGCGCACATGGTTTTTAGTCCACCGCCAAGAATTAATACGCCAAGCGTCGTCAACACTAAATGAGATTGGAGTTGATCATGGAATTATATCATCTGGTTTCACTCCATCTTATGATCTAGTTCAAATTGCAGGTGTTCAGACACTTGTAAATAGGCTTGACAAGGTACAACCACCTGATTTTATTATAGTTGATGAGGCGCACCACTGTATAAAGACCACCGTTTGGGGGAAGATTTTAAACAGATATCCGAAAGCGAAGATACTTGGATTGACGGCTACCCCATGCCGGTTGTCTGGTGAAGGTTTGGGCGTTAGTTCAGGCGGATTCTTCGAAGATATGGTCAACGGCCCCCCAATATCAGAATTAATAGCTCGTGGATATCTAGCACCTCCCCGAATTATCGCCCCGCCAAGTTTTGACCCAAGCGGTATGCATAAGCGATACGGAGAGTTTGTACAAAAAGAAGTTGAGGCGGCAATGGATAAACCGGTTATTACCGGTGATGCTATCGCCCATTACCGCAAATATTCGCACAACGTACCGGCTATCGTGTTTTGTGCCAGTGTCGCCCATGCCGAGCATGTAGCAGAACAATTCAGGGCGGCAGGGTATCAGGCGGCAAGTGTTGACGGCAAACTGGATGATCGGGCCAGAAAACACAGAATTAACGCTTTGGGTAATGGTGGCTTACACGTTTTGACATCGGCTGACCTTATTTCTGAGGGTACTGATATCCCTGTTGTAGGTACGGCGATACTGCTTCGCCCTACGGCTTCCCTCTCGCTGGTATTACAGCAGATAGGGCGGGCGCTTCGAATCCATCCGGGCAAAACCCATGCTACGATCCTTGACCATGTTGGAAATACGGCGCGGCACGAAATACAGGGGCTTGGCTATCCTGAGTGGGATATTGAGTGGAGCCTTGACGGGGAGGTCAAGAAAGCCAAGAAGAAAGATGAAAACAATCTGCCGATTAAACAGTGTGATAAGTGTTTTGCTGTTCACCGTCCTGCCCCGAAATGTCCGATGTGTGGGCATGTGTACGAAACCCAGGCGCGGGAGATCGAACAGGTTGACGGTGATTTGCAGGAGATAACCAAGGAGCAGCTAGAGCAGATACGACTCGCCAAAGAAAAAAAACGACAAGTCGGACGCGCTCAGACTCTGGATGATTTATTACTGATCGAACAGCAGCGAGGCTATAAAAAGGGATGGGCGCACCATGTATTTAGAGCGCGGCAGGGTCGGGATGAGGCGAGGATATAACGTCACAGGAGTAAAACATCCCCGCTAAACCGGGGCATTTAAGGGGGAACAAATGATGGGTATTTATAGAATGAAGAATTGCGAAGTAGAAGCAGTGGAAATTGACGCAAAGTGGCTAAGTTTTCTATCGGGACGGAGCGATGTTACTGGAATATCTTTGGGGGACTATTGGGTCCGGTGTATTGACGGCATTGAGCGTGTCATGGGTAAAAAAGAGTTCGAAAGGATCTTTTTTAAAATAGATACGAACGACTTGGCACTAAACCACGAGGTAGTCCAATGAAACCACTCTACGAGAAACACGTATCACCAGCCGGTAAGGTAACTTACCGCGAGTACAGTCCAAAGTGCCTGCCAGATATGGCTATCGAAACGGAGCAGATAACGGCTATATTTTCCACTCTGGTTCTGTCTATGCTGATATCTCTCAGCGAACAACTACAGCCACATTCGAAACTTGGCAGGGAAACGAAGTTGCTTGAGCAAGCGGTGGCGAGGTATGGTAATTTGAACAGCGGCAAGATGGACACGAAGTATGTCGAAGTTGGGGTTATGGCTTGGAACCAGGCTACTAAGGCTGTTCAGGAGGGGATTATGCGGTTGGGGGATGCTCTATGAAATGCCAAGTATGCGGAACTATGGACAACAAGGACGGCAGAGGTCCGGTTAAGATACATGGTGGAGAAGGTGTCTGTTCGGCGTGCGATTTTTGGTTGTTTCGAATTGAACTAAAAATAAGGAGGGCAAGACGATGAGCTGCCACATCTGCAAGAGAACCGGTATCAGAGAGTGTGACCCACAAGCGGCAGAAATCAAGTGCGTTATCTGCGGATTCTGCGAACAAGAGGCATTAAGGGACGCTATCAAATACGAGGAGGAACAGCTATGTGTTACGGAATGAGATGCCCTTACGAGGGCGCTAGCGGTGCGTGCAGACGTCCCGACATGCAAGGATCACCCGATAGCGGTTGCAGGGATGAATTCCCAGAGGACTTGGATACCGAGGAACAGGAAACGGAGGATACCGAGGATGAGTGAAGCCCTGCGTATTTATTTACTGGCTATAAAATACTGGCTGCAAGGTGATGCATGGGACTTTTCCGTAGAATACGCATCCGCAATCGTCAAGGGGTTTAAACGACATGAGTGAAAAAAACATCCAAACAGACATAATGCTTGCAGCGAGTCAGTCCGGCGCTACCGTTTTCCGTAATAATGTTGCCAATGGTTTAGTTGGGCAAATGACAAGGGTTGACAAAGACGGTCCCGTAATGCTACGCAAGGGTGACTGGATTGTTAGAAACGGCAGAAGAACTCAGTTCGGCCTATGCGTTGGCAGTCCTGACCTGATCGGCTGGAAATCGGTGGTGATTACTTCGGATATGGTTGGTAAACGGATTGCTTGTTTTATGGGATTGGAGGTTAAAACCAGCACAGGCAGGGCAACGGAGGACCAGAAGAATTTTATTGAGCAGGTGCGGAAGGCCGGGGGGTTGGCGGGGATTGTGAGGTCGGCTGATGATGCTATCGGCGTACTAAATCCGTTGAATTTGTAAAATTTGTACGCATGAAAGGGGGGAGTATGAAGAGGATATTTTATCCGTATAATGAGTGGGAGGATTACAAGGCGGGGATGTATCGTTTGCCATCGGTACAGGATTCGGCAACACAGGTTCAAGAGTCAGTGGATTTACTGGCTTCTTCATCTATATTTTATGGGGTGGCGTTGGGTATGATCTCTGATTGGTCAATTTCTGCGGCAGTTAATCTCTCCAATAAATCACGCAATAGGCAGGCATGGTTAGGACAGGCTTCATGTTGTTTTAGCCACAAATCATCAGAGCACCAAACCAAAGAAGCATGGCATTTGCTGACAAAAGAACAGCAAGATTCAGCAAACCAGGTAGCTGACGAGATTATTGCTTTTTGGGAGTCTTGCCATGCCGAAGCGTAAACTTGGGTTCAATGTATTGGATGCAGCTAAACAACGTATCTCATGGACGTTTGACAACTTCCAGAAGATATATGTAAGTTTTTCGGCTGGCAAGGACAGTACAGTGATGCTCCATCTTGTTGCGGATGAGGCCCGCAAGCGTGGCCGCAAGATTGGTATTTTATTAATCGACTTGGAAGGACAGTATAAGACGACAATAGAACATGCTGAAAAATGTTTTGATATGTATGCGGATATTGCTATTCCGTATTGGGTATGTTTGCCTCTTCACCTCAGAAATGCCGTTAGCGTGTATGAAACACACTGGATATGTTGGGACAAGGAAAAGCATGAAGCATGGATACGTGATCCATATGCCAAAGCTATCTGTGATGATAATTACTTTCCTTTCTTCCATCACGGCATGGAGTTTGAGGAGTTCGTGCCTAAGTTCGGGGAGTGGTTCGCGGAAGGTCAATCATGCGCTTGTTTTGTCGGAATCAGGACGGATGAAAGTTTAAACCGTTACAGAACCATTGCCAGCAAAACAAAGACCACGTTTCAAGGGGCGATGTATACAACCAAAATATCCGAAGAGCTGTATAACGTCTACCCCATTTATGATTGGCGCACTGAAGACCTCTGGACATATCACGCACACAATCCTCAGTTACCGTCAAACCACCTCTATGATCTCATGCACAAAGCGGGCTTGACTATCCATCAGATGAGGATATGCCAGCCTTACGGGGATGACCAGCGCAGGGGCTTGTGGTTGTTTCACCTGATAGAGCCTGAGACATGGGCGCGGGTGGTCGCAAGAGTAAACGGGGCTAACAGTGGGGCGTTGTATGTGCAGGAAACAGGGAATATCACCGGCTACCGCAAAGTGGCAAAACCGCCTGGTCATACATGGCGTTCCTTTGCTGATTTGCTGATAAATTCCATGCCACCAAAAACAAAGGAACATTACGAAAACAAGGTTCTTGTATTCCGGCAATGGTGGTCAAAGCGTGGATATCCTGAACCGCCTGGAATACCTGATGAGGCAGATTACGCGATGGAGGCCAAGCGTAAAGTTCCATCCTGGCGGCGGATTGTGAAATCTCTCTTGAGGAATGATTACTGGTGCAAGGGGTTGAGCTTCACACAACACAAGAGTGAGGCATACGAAAAGTACCTCAAATTAATGAAAGAGAGGAAAACAAAATGGAAGTTGGATTAATGGGACAAGCCATATTGCAGCGGGCAAAGGATGTTTTTTCTGAACTTCTGACTCTCCATGAGGATGAGCGGATAGCGACCATAAATGAAATCAAAAAGGGGCTGCATCAAGTTTCGCCTATGAACCATGAACCTGTTGACTGTGTTTTGTGGGTGAAATCAGAGTCCATTATAGCCAATGACTACAATCCAAACTCAGTAGCGCCTCCTGAAATGGAACTGCTTAAAATATCCATCATGGAAGACGGTTATACTCAACCGATAGTTACATTTAAGGAAGAAGACCATCGCACCGTTGTAGACGGTTTCCACCGGACAAGGGTAGGTAAAGAGTGCAAGCAGATTAGTAAGCGAATAAGAGGGTATTTGCCGGTTGTTACGATCAATATGGACAGAACGGACAAAGGGGACCGAATTGCCGCCACTATCCGGCATAATCGTGCTAGAGGTAAACATCGTGTTGACGCCATGTCTGAAATAGTTGTAGACCTAAAGCGCCGTAATTGGTCGGATGAAAAGATAGCAAAGAATCTTGGCATGGACCCTGACGAAATACTGCGGCTGTCACAGATTTCCGGCCTTGCCGAGATGTTTGCCGACAGGGAGTTTAGCGAGGCGTGGGAAGCCGATACTATTAACGAAGCTGATGATTTGGCGGAAGAGATGGAAATAGTATGACCCACCAAGAACTAAAAACACTACGCAAAAACGTAAAATTCAGTATGGACGACATGGCTCTCTGCATCGGTGTCCCAAAATCTACCTATCAGCGGTATGAGGACGGAACAGCGGCGATACCTGCCCGGATCGAACGTGCGGCATTAGAGATTCAAAACATTAATACAGAGTTTATTGCAAACTTACCCGCGAGGGTTGATTCTGCTGCACGTATGTAATTTAATATCCCGCCCAGGAGGGCAACAACATGCACAATGCAATGCAGGAGGCTGGGCTATATTGCCCAGAGCCGTTGATCAATGACGGCAAATTGCACCGGTTTGATGCACCAAACGATCCTCCCAAGTCTAAAAAGGGATGGTATATACTGTACGACTCCGAGCCCCCCGCTGGTGCTTTCGGCCGGTGGCAAGGGACGTGCGAGAACAAAACGACATGGTGCGGCAAGGTTACGCGCACACTGACGGCAGATGAAAAAAAGGCTTATGCAAAACAGATGGAGCAGGCTCGGCAACAGCGCGAGGCCGACCTGAAGCAAGTTCAAAGCGAGTGCCGCGCATGGTGCCTGAAAGCATGGAACGAGGCTAAACCGGCTAATCCAGAGCACCCATATCTGGTGCGGAAGAAGATTAAGCCGCATGGGTTGAGGCAGTATAAAGACACGTTGATTATCCCCCTTTCGAGTAACGGTACGATACACGGCATACAGTTTATTTCTCCTGATGGTTCAAAGAAGTTCAAGACCGGCACACAGAAAATAGGAAACTGCTATAAAATCGGGACCATTACAGACTCCGTTATTGTTTGTGAGGGTTTTGCTACCGGAGCCAGTATCCACGAAGCTACCGGCAAGCCGGTTTTGATTGCGTTCGATGCTGGCAATCTGAAATCTGTTGTTGAATATGTCCGCACAAAACTCTCCGATGTTGATATTACCGTTGCGGCTGATAATGATGCGTGGGTGAAATTACCAGACGGCGACAAACGGGCGGCTAAACCGGCTGAGAATACTGGCGTAGTCAAAGCAAAAGAATGCTGCGACAACGTAATTATCCCACGGTTTAAAAATGTGTCAACCTACCCTACCGATTTTAACGACCTCCATATTTTGGAGGGGATAAACGCGGTAACACTGGCGTTTGAACCGGTTGAAGATATACCCCCGCTGGAAGACCACTATAGCGAACCTATTGACGATGTGGGCATACCGACTGAGGATAAATCAAAGTACGATATTTTCGATGATGCACCATTCCAGCCGGTGGGATACGACCGCTCGGAATATTACTACCTACCGGACGGTAGCGGGCAAATTAAGGCGCTTAAAGCCAGCGAACACTCCAAGGCTAATCTTATGACTATGGCCCCACTCAGATGGTGGGAGGGCGCGTTTGGTATGTCTAAAACCAAGGGATTTGACGAGGACTCAGCCAAAAACGCGCTTATCCAAACTTCGCACCAAAAAGGGATTTACGATCCTGATATAGTGCGCGGTTTGGGAGCGTGGGACGATGAAGGGCGCAGTGTGCTTCATTTGGGCGATGTAGTTTCAGTTGCCGGCAAGCGAATTAAGTTATCCGAGTTCAAAAAACAGACTCATTTTGTGTACGAGCGGGCTCTGAAAATATCGGATGAGGATACGGCCCCGTTAAACAATGCCGATGCAGTTAAGCTAGTTGAACTGTGCGATATGCTGTCATGGGAGAAACCGATAAACGGCAAACTCCTTGCTGGTTGGTGTGTGGCTTCTGTTATATGCGGCGCTCTGAAATGGAGGCCGCATTTATTTTTGACTGGTCCATCCGGTACAGGTAAATCGTGGGTAATTTCTTCGATCATCAAGTTAATCGGCGGACAGTTCATCAAGGGTATGCTGTCATCGACTACGGAGCCAGGATTGCGCCGTGCTGTTGGTAATAATGCGTTCTCTGTGTTTATTGACGAGTTCGAGTCTGAAAGCCCCGAAGCATCAAACAGGATACAGTCAATTCTTGAGTTTGCGCGGCCATGTTCGTGCAATGAGGATTCAAAAATCTATAAGGCCAAGCAGGGAGGCAGCGGTGTTGATTCGTATATGCCCCGTGCGTGTATCGGAATGGCCGCTATCGGCGTTAATATCAAGCAAAGGGCGGATACTTCGCGTGTTTCGGTTCTATCGCTCGTGAAGGGCAAAGAGGGGTTTTTTGAGGAAAAAATAGAGCCATTTTGGGTTGAGCATTTTACACCTGAGTTTGCGCGGGGAATTCGGGCGCGGTCAATTCTGAATATCCCGATGATTAATAAAAACGTTGTCCCGTTCCAAAAGGCTGTTACTCGCAAGATCGGCGGTCGGCGTGATGGTGATCAGTATGGGACGTTGCTTGCCTGTTGTTATTCTCTGTATTCAAACAACGAGATATCGCTAGAAAAGGCGCAGGATTTCGTTGATCGTCAGAATTGGGATGGGCATATAGCTGCGGCGGAACAAACGGACGAGCGGCGATGTTTGGCGGTTCTTATGGAACATATCATCCGCATTGATACAGGTGCATCGTACAACATAGCGGAGTTAATTAGCATGGCATCCGGCGAGGTTATTAGTAATTTCTCGGAGGCGGCTAACGCTACGCTTCAGCGGTATGGGATTAAGTACGTTGAAGGCGGTTTTGCCGTTTCGAATACACATACGGCTATTGCAAAGATACTGGAAAAAACGCCCTGGTCGGCTAATTGGGGGCGGATGCTGTCACGGTTGGAAGGAGCTACCAAGCCGGATAAAGGGATCTGGTTTAGCGGCGGGACTTCGCGGGTTGTTATGTTGCCATTACGTTATGCAAGGGAGATGTGAAATGAGTAACATTGAGTGGAGTAATAATATCAGCCGTGAACCTCATATCGAAGGACTCAAACTCGACACCGGCAAGCAAGAATGGTACGCCATGCCGCTTGAAATACTTGAATTACTGGCTGACGTTTTCGCAGCTGGTGAAAAGAAATACGAAACGTTTAACTGTCTCAAACCGTTTAAGGATGGAGATAGACGATTTTATAACGCTGCCATGAGGCACATAAAAGAGAGCCAGATGAACCCATTATCCATTGACCCGGAGACCGGATGCTATCATGGTGTGGAGGCCGCTTGGAACCTGTTGTTGCGGACGTATCATGCCAAGCGGGAGGTGACAACCGATGAAACTCTGTGACCGGATAAACTGCAAAACCCCGTTCGAGCCGATACACTCCCGGCAAAGGTATTGCTCTACTGAATGTTGTGACCTGGATAAAATAGAGGCCAAGCGGCGGAAACGGGCGGCGTTAAACAAATCGGGTAGAGCGCCGGTAATTTATCGGAGAATTAAGAAAAAAC
>Ga0209518_1001560_pt1 | contig 24024 bp, 34 predicted proteins | sample RifGroB1_FD_183993 | JGI IMG/M metagenome (GOLD analysis project Ga0209518, IMG submission 183993) | Groundwater microbial communities from Rifle, Colorado, USA - Groundwater B1 (SPAdes) (version 2) | ecosystem: Environmental > Aquatic > Deep subsurface > Groundwater | place: Rifle, Colorado...
CGCCAGTCGGGGTGATGGCCCCGCAGGTCACGGACCATGTCACGCGGCGGTCGTTGCCCGCGCCGGTCACCCGTACTGTAAAAGCGGTGAGTGTGCCGGTCGTAAGAGTCACACTCGCAGGGGAGACCGTCACGCGGACGGCAGCAGCAGCGGGGAGCACTATCACTAGACACAACAGCGCGAAGCGGGCCTTCATCATAGGACGCTCATGACGCTAAAGTTAGTGCTGCTCGTAGTCCACGTGCCGGTGGGCAACGTGACGACCCCTTGGCAACTCCAGCCGCCGCTCATGTTTATGTCACCTGCGATCGTCACGTATTTCATCTTTCCGTCGAGGCCGTTGGTGTTCAACACGGCCGTACGCGGAGTGACCGACCCGTCGGGTTTCTTGAACTTCATCGTCATCACCGTGGCAGGTGAGATGTCAACGGCGACGTTGTCCTGATCCTTGACGGTAAGAATGATCGCCGTGCCAATATCCCCCACAAACATGGCTTATACGCTCACTTCCACGTCGAAGATCCGCTGGATCTCTACGCCGACGGGCCACGCTCGGGTAGCCGTGCACGTGATGTTAAGAGCACGGGTAATCGTTGCCTCTATAGTAAGCGTCGCAATAAATACACCTATGGTGCCTGTGCCTGCGCTCGTGAGCTGCGCGAGCGTTATGGCCAGACTACCGGTAAGCGGCACAACCCCTTCACCGCTCCCGGTGAGTGCCGTCAGGGTCTGCGCGAGCGTGCCCGTGATTGGTGTGACATCCTCGGCCGTCCCGGCGGCAGCCACAGTGACCGTAGCCAGCGTCGGCGTGGCGGCCCCCGCCACGGCCACGGCACCTGTGGCGGATGATGTCAGGGCATCGAGGGACACGCTGGCGGTCCCGGCGACGTGGACCCCTCCAGCCCCGGACGTCGTCACCGCGCCCAACGTCACAGTGCCAGAGCCAGCCACGGCCACGGTGCCCGATCCTGCACTGCTGACCGAATCGAGCGTCTGTGTTAGAGATCCAGTACACGCCGATGTTGCCTCCCCGGTCGCCGCGAGCGTCACCCCATCGAGCGTGATCGCGGCGGCGCCCTGAAGCGGAACATCCCCTGACGCGCTCGCGGCGACCGGAGCGAGGGTCTGCGCGCTGCTGCCCGTGACGTGGACACTTCCTACGGCCACCCCAGACAGCGCCTCCAGCGTGACGGTGAGATCCCCAGTGATGACAGGATCGGCCACCGTGCCCGAGGCCGCACTCGTCAGCGCGCCGAGGGTCGGGGCACTGGTGCCAACGACGGGTAACACCCCACTCCCTGACGTCGTGAGGCTCCCGAGGGTTAGGGTGGCGGATCCGGAAATACTGACGGTGGCATCAGCCGCGAGCAGACACGCGCCGAGGGTCTTCGCGAGCGCCCCGGTGATGGCGGTGTCAGCGCGGAAGGTCGCGATGGCGGCCATCGACACGCCCGCCGTTGTCCACGATCCCGTGGTCTCCTGTGTGCCCGTGGCCGACAACACCTTGTCGCCGACAAGAATCGACGTGGACACGCTGCCGACGTGCGCTTCCTCTTCGCGCGTCGTAAAACCATTCGTGAAGCTGCCGACGCTGATGGCTGATCGGATCCCCACCATCGCCACAGCCAGTTCATCCGCCGCCGTCGTGGTGCCGGTCGTGCCGGAGGAGAGGGATGTCGCGTCGATCGTGCGCCCAGTGGAGGCCGTCGCGTCATGGATCGCGTTTGTCAGCCCCGACCATTCCGCAATAGACAGCACAGCGGAATCAGCCGATTGCGTAAACGTGACGGTCGAGGGCTCGCTGACCCCGGCGACCTTATACGCGATCCGCACCCAGTCAGATTCAGTCGCGTTGAAAATCTCGACGGCCGTCGTCCAGCCGCTCGGATTCGTCAGGATGGTCGCCCGCGAGATGACGCATGCCACCAACAGATTGCCTGTAGTGGGACCACTCCCGAACGTGGCCGAGAGGCTGGTGCCGGAATCAATGACACCGACCGCCTGTTGGACGAAGGTAATCGCGCCAGGGGTACTAACCGTGCCCGATCCCGCGCAGGTCAGACTCCCGAGGGTCGGGGTCGCGGCGCCCGCGATACTGACGGTGGAGACCGCCGCCAGGATACAGGCTGCGAGGGTCTTCGCGAAGGTGCCGGTGACCGCGTCCGTCCATGTGAGGACCACGACGCCAGCCGCGCCCGCACCGCCAATCTTATCGGCGGCTTGGTTCGAGTTGCCGCCTGACCCCGCGCCGCCGCGTACAGTGCCTGCTACGCCGACATTGCGCACGGCGACGCCGGCGCCGCTCGTGCCGCCGTACGGGTTACCATCGTTCCAGTTGCTCGTGTTCGGCGTGCCTGCCGTGCCCGCAGCCGCGGCACCCCCATCCGCTCCCGGTCCTGCGGCGCCGCCACCACCCCCAGAGACCGTATTAGTGCCGGTGGCATCCCCGCCGTTGCCACCGACACGCTGCTCGGTGCCGATATGCGAGCCAACGAGCGCGGTGGCGCCTGTCGCACTGTTCGCGGCGACCGTGGCCCCGCCAGGTGCAGACAATACGGTGGTCCCATTCTGCACAATCGTCGAGGCGAGGGCGGGGCCACCCACGGTGATGTTGAGAGTAGACTCCACGCCTTTCGTGATGACGACTTTGGCGTAACTGCCGCCCTTGCCGCCGCCGCAGTTCGACGGGTTATTCGTCGCGTTGCCGCCCGCACCTCCGCCGCCCAGCGCTTCGGCGGTCAGCTCAGTGACGTTCGCGGGCCACGCCCACGCCGCGTCTGAGGTGGTGAGGACGGCTGATCCCATCTACTTAGGCGTTGCCGTCCGTTAATGTGAAGCTGGTGATTGTCACGGTCTGCCCGACGGCCAGCACGACGTTATTCAACTCCAGATCGCCCCCGCCGCCCGTGGCACTCACGCTGCCCTGTAGATGGCAGGTCGTCCCGGCCGAGTCGTAGATGCGGAAGTGTGCCGCCGTCCCCGCCGCATCCGCTGCCGCGTCTTCCCACGTCCCACTTTTGGCTTTAGCACCGCCCGACGCCGCCGCCATGTAATCCGCCGGCAAGGTCATGGCCGAGAGGATCGTGCCGGAATCAGCCGTCGCGCAGGTTGCGGGCTGTGCCCCGGTGCGAATCCGCAGAATCGCCGTGGCCCCAGCCGCTGTTTCAATCGCATCAAGGCGCGCATTCCGCGCGGCTACTGAGAGTTGAATCGCCATGGTTTCTCCTGTGTCATTGTATGTCCGTCATTCTTGCTCCAACGGCGCCCGTGTCGATGCCACGCGCTCCGGCGCCGGGGGCAGCTGCGCCCGCTGCCGCAGATACGACTCCAGCCCTTCGTCGGGGAACAGCAGTCCCGCCGTCGTCGTCTCCTTGATGAAGTTCGTCAGCTCAGACAATCCGATCTCCGCTACCGGACCGTGCGCGAGCTTCGGACTCAGCTCCCCAGGCCACCCGTTCAGCGCCACAAGCTTTGGGATGGCGAACCGGTTCACCACGTCGCAGATGTTGTCAAGGAACGACGACGCTGAGTGGCTGAACGTGTCCCGCGCATCCTCACGCATCGACCGCGCGCCCACCTTCTCGTGCCCCACCAAGAGGAAGTCCGTCATCATCGACATCGCGATCTCGGCGTTCAGCTGCGCAATGACCTCGGTGATGTTGAACTGCCGCGCGCCACCCGACGTGAGCAACTCGATGGTCCACCCAAACGGCTTCACGATGCCCTCGTGCTCATCGCGCCGGATGTTACGCACGATCTGCTCGGCGTTCGTCTTGCTGGCGGCCGCCTGCGCGTCGTTCGTGTTCCAGATGTCGACACCCGCCGGGGGCGTGATGACCGGCAGCCCGGCGAGGTCCCGCTCAATGCCGATGCCCCTGATGATCTGAATGCGCCGCTTGTAGTAGAACGACTGATAAGCAGTGCGGAGGATGCTCACGCCCTCCGGCGACCCACGCTCCGAGGCGGTGCGGAACAGCAGCGACTTCTCGACCGGGATCTCCACGGTCTCGTAGAGTGGCGCCGCGCGTTGCATCATGCCCTGAATGCCACCGGACTCGTCCAACTTCCACGACCACAATGTGTCCTGCGCGCGGATGGCCCACTTCCGCCAGCCAATCTTCTTGTCGTCGTAGCGGCTGTTCCGGCTCGGGTCCTGCTGCACACCCTCGCGCCGCTTGTAGACCACCTCGAACCACGACCATCCGTAGGTGAGGAATGAAAAGATCTCGCTCAACAGGTCCCGCCACGACAGGCTCATGTCGTCGAACAGCGCACCCCGGATGAACTCCGCCACCTCGTCGGCCTGTGGGTCGCCGGTCTTCGCGCTGTCGATGCGGAAGCTGACCTCCTTCGCCAAGGTCGTATAGGCGAACAGCGAGGCGCCCACCACGGCGTCGTTCTTCGACATCTCACGGTAGACGGTGACGCCGCGCGGGCCGCGCAACTCTCGTAAAAATTCATCGTCAAGGACCCCGCCAAAATGTTTCAATCCAGTTCTGCCAACTTCAATGAAACGCTCTTGAGGGATAGCCGCCTTTGCAAACGCCAATACGTCAGACATAAGCAACCTCCGCCACGGCTTTCGTGAACGGCAGCACGTCGCTCATGTCTGCTCCTCGATTGTCTGACGTGTGGTCAATAATCCCAACTTCCTCAGCACGCGGTCAAATACGATCGGAGACGCATTCATCCCGTTCACCTGGCATGCGAACAGCCCAGGCACGTAGCCAGGCGGCACGATCAACGGCGTGAACGTCTCCTTGCCGGCGTCCCACCGATAGACCTCCTGCTCGAAGTCCTCCATCTGCCATACACCACCGGAGGTCCCGACCAACACCTTGCGTGTGACGCTCAGTGAGCGGACCCTGCTGATGTCAATCATTGCATCCGCTCTGGCCCCTGCTGATACCAGCAATCAGCACGTTCGCTCAAACACTCTACCGCCACGTCCTCCACGTCGATGTCCCACTCGCCCTTCAGCGTGGCCACCACCGCGCCCTCCGGCGACGCCTGATTTGAGATCAGCCCGATCAGCTCGGGCACCGGGTGCATCTGCGCGTTGATGAACACGACGAAGATCACACCTCGCCAGCCTTCTTGCTCGCGTCCAGCGCCGCGCGCTGTGCCTCAGATGGCGCGATGCCTAGCTGCCCGCCCGCATTGTCTACCGACACGGTGCCCTTCACGTCTACGTGTCCAGCATCGACCAGCACGCGCAGGAACTCCGAGGCCAGCTTGTCCACGTCGCGGAGGTTGCGCGCGTTCAGGCCTGGGCCTTTGCCAGTGATGTCAAGTCGCCAGTTGCCCATCTGATCCCTCCGCGATGCCGAGGCACCGCTCCAGCCACTCGTAGCCACACGTTGCACACTTACGATGCAGGTGTGGGTGTGGGTCGTCACCGATGCGCGACGCGTGCTCGAAGCCGCCGGACATGTTCGGCACGCATGTCTCAACGCAGAACGTGAACGACGCGTCGCGCGAACAACACGCCTGACAGACCGAGTTGAACGGCAGCAGCGTCACTGCACCTTCTCGGACGCCGATTTCAGCGCCTGCATCATGGCGTCATTCACGTCCATCTGCTGATCTGCCATAACCTTCACGACCAATAGCTGCACTTCTACAGCCCGCGACACGGAACAATTCAGCACCTGCGCCAGCACCTCGGCCGACTTCACAAGGTTGACGATAGCGGTAATCGTGTCGTACGGAACGCTGTTTGCCACCTACGCAGCCCTCGACACGTACGCCATCATTGCGTCGTGCCACGTCTTGAAGCATCGGCCCTTGACCCACCTGACCATCGCCTCGTGCCGGGGGTAGCCAATCTGCTCGAACCGCCGTGCGATGCGGAAGAACTCATGCTCGTTCGTTACCACAGCACACTCGCCGCCGCAGTGCGGGCAGTGCAGCGTATCGGCGCGCAGCCAATGACTGCGGACAACGGCGTGGGATGCCACACTCCACCACATACAGTCCAGGCCACAGGCAATCATAGGGCCAACGATAGTGCCGCCAACACGCAAACCCCTACCAGCCCAAGGACCAGCAGGGACATCAGGAGCAATGCCTTAAACCCTATGTTAGTCACTGCACCGCCCCCCGCACATCCTTCGCGCGTAGGCCCTTCGGCCCTTGATCTTCCTCGAACTCGACCGTGGCTCCCACAGTCAGCTCCTCAAACTTTCCCTGCACCGCCGAGCGGTGAAAGAAATAGTCGTCTTCGCCACACTTGATGAACCCGAAGCCTTTGTCCAGAATCACGCGTGCCACCGTTCCAGTCATCGTCGCCTCCGTTTATGTCGCATGCGTCTGCGCGCACGACGCCGTTCCTGCATTGTCGGTTCTTTATAGCCTTCATCACACCCGTAGGTTGGCATCACTGCGGCCCCTGCCAATACGACCGCCCCTGCCCGACGACCGTCGGCGTCGCCATCACCGGCGCGGGTTCCATCAGCACAGCGTTAAACCCGCAGCCGGTAGCGTCTACTTGATCGTCGTGCTTGCCCGTCGGGAACCCACACAGCTCGCTGATGTATGCTTCGTTCCAGTCGCCACGCAGGAGATAGACGTTGCCAGCCTCACACTGCGCGCGGAACGGACGGATGCGCGTTTCCTTGTTCCCACTGATCTGCACGCCAGCGTAGTCCACGCCCGCGAGGGTCTTCGTCCGCGCGGCGATGACAGCAACGCCTGCGCTGCCGCCTTCCTTCTCTTCGCGCTGTGCGCACCCGCGACCGTCCATGTCCGCCGTCTGCTTGATGATGGCGTCTACGACGCCAGGCCCCCACTGTCCCCGCGTCACCTGCTCAATGAAGAACAGCCCGCGCGCCTCGGCGACCTTCACGCCGCACGTCCAGTCACCGCCGCCGGCCGTCGAGGCCGTATCCCACCCGCGTACACGCCGCGCGATGGTGGGCACGGCGTCGATGAACCGGAACCATTCTCGTTTGAACAGGCCACCGCCCTCCGGGGCCGGGCGCTGCTGGTAGAGCGACGCCCAGTCATACTCGCCCATGCCGGCGCGGCGCCGGTTCAATTCAGGGAGCGGATACTTCGACGGCCACAGGGCGTTACCGACCTGACGATACGCGTCGGCGACTTCCGCGATGGCCGGCAGCGAGAGAACCTCCCATTGATCGGCATCCGTGTTCTCCGAGGCGAGCTTCAGCAGCCGCCCCGCCAGGTCGTCTTCGTTCCATCGCGTGCAGCACAAAATGATAGCCCCGTCGCTACCGAACTGCCGGGTGGCGAATGCCGACTTGTACCACTCCCAGACACGGTCTCGGTAGACCGGGCTCTCGGCCTCAGCTCTGTTCTTGATGGGGTCGTCGAGGATGCCGATGTCTGCTGTCTTGCCAGTGATGGGACCGTCGATGCCGGCGGCCACGTAAGAGCCCCGGCGACCAACGATGTCGAACTGCCCTTGTGTGCGCTTCTCCACGTCACGGGGTTCCCCGAGCCGCGTGCCCGGAAACAGCGTGGCGTATTCCGGGGTGCTCATGATCTTCTGCACGTCGCGGCTCATGTCCTGCGCCAGGGACATGTTGTAGGAGCAGGCGATGATGCGCACGTCAGGGCGCTTGCCGAACGCGTAGGCGGGGAACCGACGGCTCACCTGCTCGCTCTTGCCGTTCTGAGGGGGCTCGAAGATCATGAGCCTGCGACACTTGCCGGCAAGCACGCGGTCTAGGGCGGTTGCGACGAGCTGGTGGTGCCAGGAGATAATGTAGTCAGGAAAGGTGAACGAGGTAAATGTTAGCAGCGTGCGCCGCCCAATCTCTTGTGCGGTAAGCTCAATCTCCCGCTCGACGTCTTCGAGTGTAGGCTGTGACATTAATGAATAGAAGTGCCCGACTCTTCTGTCTCAGTCTCGGATGACGCCGCAGCAGTCTGTCGAAGTTGACGCGCGAGCGTCACGAGCGCTGCAGCGCGTTCTTCAAGGGCCTGAGCTGAGAGCTTCGTAAGAGGTGTCGTCGTATCCAGGACCTCGACGCGCTCGACGGGCTTGCCATATGCGTAGTCCCAGAGCTTGCACTCGACAGCCGGCGGCAGTTCGTCCATCAAGATCCGACGCAGTAGACTCTCGCGATACTGCGGCGTGGCGAGCATCGCGCGACTCAGGAGCTTCGCGGTGAGCTTCGGCGCATCCGCGACAGGCGCGGACGGATTCGACGGATCAGGAACGCCGAGGACTTGCGGAAGAGTCGGAGCAGCCACGGAAGAAGTTAATACGCTAGAGCTTGCGAGCGGTCCAGAAAAACTTTCAGGAAATTTCTTGTAACGCGGTCGCTCCGCGCGGTTACAGTTTCGAGTTACGGGTTTCGAGTAATGACGACAGGTGAGAAATTATTTTGTGACTCTGTAACTCTATTAACTCTTTATAAATCTCTAAGAGAGGAATAGTAGTTAGTATATTTTCCGTAGTGCTCCAAGAAATCCTCGGCTACAAAGAGTTACGAGTTACGGCTGGCGGTTCTTCGCTGATTCATTAAATCATTCTCAATATTCTCCTGTAACGCTTCGGTTACGCGCTCCGCGTTTTCGCCCGCGTCTTCGCTCACGTTACGCTGAGTTTTCGCCCATAGCCCCTTCTATCGCGGAGGAAATCAACCGCGAGCCTCGGTTACAAGAGTCACAGAGTTACAAAACTTTTAGCGTGAGTCTCGGTTACAAGAGTCACAGAGTTACGGCTCCGACCGACGCGCTACCGTCGACCGAAAAAATAGTTCTGGACAAAATAATTTTTTCAGAGAACAGTTTTTCACTGGACGTTCGTCCGACGGATGAGCTAGACTGCGTAAGAACTACTTGGTGGGCGCTCGACCGGACACCCTGTCCGTTCCGAACATCCCGCAAGCTCACGATACGCGACGCCTCCGCGTATCTGTCGGGGCCGAGTAACTTTCGTATCGAGGTCAGTCACGATCCCACGCCACTCGCGACGACGACGTTACCTGATAGGGGTTGCAGATCGAGGTCAGTTATGAGCCTGTTGTTCTTCGACTGGCTCCAGACGCAGACCGCTCGCACAGATAGTGTCGGGCAGCTGGCGAAGCACGTCGTCAAGGACAAGCTCTTCCCGCGTCGCGGTAAGCGTCTGTTTATTTTCCTTCTTCGTTACGAACGCTATCCAGAACAGTATGCCCAGGTGAAGCTCGCACACCGCGAGTGGCGCCGCCTGCGGAAGCAGTCTGAGGTATAAGGAGCATAGAGCATGAGCACTGACACCACGATGGCCGCGCGTCCGATTAATCCTGACACGAATGAACCAGAAGGTAAGTTCCGTCGCACCGTCCGCGACATTCTGAACCTAGACCCGTTCACCCGCGACCAGGCCATCTTCGACGCGCTGCGGCGGCTCGTTGACGTGGCGGGCGTGGCCCACGAGGTCCGTTCGTAACCGTCACCTGCTAAGTGACGTCTTGAGTAACGTCTTGAGTTACGTCTTGAGTTAATGACGCCTGACGAGATCGTCGCCGCGTATGTCGCGCAGCACTATCCAGTGTTGTTCTGGCCGGCTGTCGCTGACCAGAAGGGGCCGACCGAGAAGAACTGGCAGAAGCGTCCGTATACACTCGCAGACTATACGACTGGTGACCGCGTCGGTTTGAAAGTCGGTGGAGAGATCGCGCCGGGGCACTTCCTCCATGATGTCGACATTGACTGGGCGCCGGGCGAACTGCTCACGCGGAACTTGCTCCCTGCGACATACTTCGCCTTCGGTCGGAAGAGTAAACGTTATTCGCACGCGTTCTATACCCTGCCAGAGGCGCTCGTCTCATATCGGTATGCGGACATCGACGACTCGACGTTTATCGAGATTCGCGGAACAGCGCGAGACGGCCACGTCGGGATGCAGACGATGGTGCCGCCAAGTATCTGGAGTAAGAACGGCACGCAGGAGCAGCTCACCTTTATCGGCGCACTTGGTTTACCGACGCATCTGCCGCAGGCGTCGCAGTTAAAGCAGCGCGTCTGTCTCGTCGCAATCGGGATGCTCCTCGCAAAGCACCTCGGGCAGAACGGGTTCGGCCACAACGCGCGACTCGCCTGGAGCGGTTACCTCTTGAGAGCGGGCATTCCGCCTGAAGACTTGATCATCATGGGCGAGGCGATGAGCGCCATCTGTAACAACGACGAAGTCGCAGATGTCCGGCGCGTCGTCCAGTCGACGGCAAATAATCTCGCGGCCGAGAAGGCAAAAATTAAAGGTGGCCCGACGCTCGCGATGGTGCTCGGCATCAACGGGAAAAAGATCCTCGACAGAATTAATGAGTGGCTCGGTCGCGACAGTGACTTCGTCCGCAACAAGAAGGGGATCCTCGCCGACAGTCAGGAGAACATCAAGCGCGCAGTGCGACTGCTCGGACACGAGCTGTCGTATAACGCCTTCGCAGATAAACTCTTGCTAGATAGTGAGCCACTGGAAGACAGACAGATCAACGAGATGTGGCTCAAGATTGACGAAGAGTATCGCTTCAGACCGACAGCGGTATTCTTCGAGAAGGTCGTCAAGCGACTCGCGTGGCTGAACCCGTTCCACCCAGTCAAGGACTATCTCGCGACACTGACTTGGGACGGCGTGACGCGTCTCGAAACGTGGCTGATTGAGAGCGCGGGCGCGGTCGACTCAGCGTATCTGCGGGCGGTCAGCGCTATCGTGCTTGTTGCAGCCGTCAAGCGCATTAAAGACCCTGGCTGCAAGTATGACGAGATGCTCGTGCTAGAGTCGTCGCAAGGGCTAAACAAGTCGAGTGCGCTTCGGGCGCTCTGCCCGAACGGTGAGTGGTTCTCAGACGACTTGCCGCTGAACGCGTCGTCGAAAGTGCTCATCGAGGCGACGCTCGGGAAGTGGCTCGTCGAGTCTGCGGATCTCGCAGGAAAGCGTAAAGCTGAAATCGAGCAGCTGAAAGCCACGCTGTCGCGACAGGTCGATGGGCCGACCAGACTCGCGTATGCGAGACTGCCAGTCGAGCGGCCACGACAGTTCATTATCATCGGCACGACGAACTCAGATGCTTACTTGGTCGACCCGACAGGCGCGAGGCGGTTCTGGCCAATCGCGGTGCAAGCATTCGACGTGCCGTGGATCCACGCGCACCGGGACCAGCTCTGGGCAGAGGCTGTGGTGCGAGAGCTGCGCGGGGACAGTATCCGTTTGCCGGAGAGTCTCTGGCCAAGTGCGACCGTCGAACAAGAGCAGCGACGCGAGGTCGACTCGTGGGAAGACCAGCTGCGCGCGTTCGCGCTCGCAGCAGCACTCGACGGAGACAACCGCCGTCGTATTACAACAGATGCGCTCTACGGAGCGCTGAGCATCCCACTGGAACGCCGCGACCGGAGCAGCTCACTTCGGATCGCGGAGATCATGCGCAGGCTCGGGTTCCGAAGAGTATCTGTGCGCCCCGTCGGATGCGAGGTCCAGCGTGGCTATGTCACTGAGTATCCTGACTTGCTGGAACTCTCCGAGCCTGACGGCGTTGGTGGGCCCGGCGAGTTGGCGCCGTTTTGACGGTGGACTGGACAGACGACACGGTGATGTATAGACTCCGAACTAGTCGCGTATGGTGCGCGACACCGTTACTCACTTTAGAAGAGGTATATCGTGACCCTGACTTTCAAGGCGCTCAGCAAGAACGGAAAGACCGCGTTTTACACCGGCGCAGCGAACGTGCTTCGGTTCCCTGTCAACGCGTTCCTCAACAAGAAGGCGCCGTCGAGCATCGAGGTCGAAGGGGACTTCGCGGAAGCGGTGGCTGCGAAGCCGGTCCTGACCCCCGAAGAGAAGGCCGCGAAGGTCGCCGCTGCGAAGGCAGCGCGCGCCGCGAAGCCGAAGCCGACCCTCGCCGAGAAGATCGCCGCGCGGGAAGCCGCGCTCGCGAAGCTCAAGGCGCAGGCTGCGGCCGACGCCACGATGTAACACCTGCTCATCCAGTAGACCGACCGGGCACCTGCTTGGTCGGTCATTTTCTTTGTTCCCGAAAGAGGAGCGATGTCGAAGCATAATCACCGCCCCAAACCATCTGCCGGAACGCGTCTCACCGCACGTCAGCGTGCGTTGAAGAAACGCGCCAGCCCGTCTGGACAGCGCCGTCGTGAACGACGTCTGTTCTTGCAGAAGGTCGAGTCTGAGGTCACCTCCTGATACAGCGTTATCGCGTCCTCGTCGCGGACCCGCCGTGGTCATATCGTGATGCGCTGCCTGGTCCAGGACGCGGCGCAGTGAAGCACTACGGAACAATGACGACTAGCGAGATATGCAGGTTCCCGCTTCCGCCTATGTATTTCGACAGCACACTGTTTCTCTGGCGTGTCGCCGCGCTCCAGCATGAGGCGCTGCAGGTGCTCGACGCGTGGGACTTCCAACTAAAGGCAGAGTTGGTCTGGAAGAAACTAACGCGCACCGGCAAACGGCACTTCGGCATGGGGCATCACGTCCGCGCTGAGCATGAGACCTGCCTGATTGCGACAAGCGGGAGACCTGCGACGCTAAACAAATCTGTGCGGTCGATCTTCGAGGCGCCAACTGGCGTGCACTCGGAAAAACCAGAGGCGTTCTTTCGGATTGTAGAACGGCTCCGTGAAGGCCCATACTGCGAACTGTTCGCGCGGAGACAACGCCCTGGGTGGACGTGCCTCGGACTGGAAGCGAATGGATAAGCCACCATACCGCGTCCCACTCATGACGGAGATCAACGCGCTGCCGTGGAATGGCCTAAGCATCGTGTCGACGTTCTCAGGCTGCGGCGGGAGCTGCCTTGGCTTCAAGATGGCAGGCTACAAGGTGCTCTGGGCCAACGAGTTCGTGCCCGCCGCGCAGGACACCTACCGCGCGAATCATCAGACGACGCATCTCGATACGTCTGATATTAGAACCGTGACTGGTGCACAGATACGCGAGGTGATCGGCGACATTGATCTTGACGTGTTTGAGGGATCGCCCCCGTGCAGTTCTTTTTCATTGGCAGGAAAACGCCAGCAAGGATGGGGGCAGGTCAGAAAATACTGCGTGGGTGCGGGAACACGCGTCCTTCGCTCAGACCTTATGTGGATTCCCGCTGATAAACTAAGACTTGATGACGAAGTCATAGGGTTTGATGAAGATGGCGCAAAACTAATCGGTCGCTTTTTCAAGGCTGCGAAAGTAGAATCTTTATCAACCATCCAACTTCGATCAGCCCGTCTCACGTTCGACAACGGCGTTTCAGTTGTATGTAGCTTTGAGCACCGATGGCTTGTTGGTGTCACTAGAAGAGAAGATCGAAATCGGACTAATAAGTCAAAACGTGTTAGAAGCCAGCAATGGAAACGGGTTGACGAGTTGACGATTGGAGATGAAATTAGATCATTAGGACGACCGTGGATAGAGGACGAGAGAAAATCTGCGGGCTGGCTCGCTGGTATTTTAGATGGAGAGGGCTGCCTAGATCGAGCTGGCGGCATTAGCGTTGGCCAAAATATAGGTATCGTGCTTGATCGTCTAAAGAAAGAACTCTCGGATCGTGGGTTTGATATCGGAGCGACCGATTGGTTAGATAGTGACGGTCAATCACTTCATATAAACGGTGGGCTACCAGAAAGGCTTAGACTGATTGGATCTATTAGACCTGATCGCTTACTTTCAAAAGCAAGAAAACTTTGGGAAGGTAAATCCGTAACATCTACGAATTACGCACGTCTTGTCTCGATTGAAGATATAGGACTCGTTGATCTTATAGCTATCGGAACGACATCAAAGACGTTTGTAGCAGAAGGTCTTCTCTCCCACAACTCTGACGTGTCGCAGCGCACTGACGACCTCTTCGATCACTACATCCGGCTTGTAGACGAGTTGCGGCCGCGCGCGTTCATCGCTGAGAACGTCGCAGGACTCGTCATCGGTGTCGGCAAAGGGTTCTTCAAGCGTTACATCGCGAAGATGGCAGCGTTGCCGTATCACATCGAGGCGCGACTCATTGACGCGCAGTTTCTCGGAGTGCCGCAGGCGCGCACGCGGATTATCTTCATCGGCGTGCGTCACGACGTAGGGCACCCCGCGTGGCCTGTGCCGCTGCCGTATCGCTACTCAGTGCGGGACGCGCTATCGTCTAATGATATCGAAGTGAAACATGGAAGCGGATCGAGTCACTCAGATTATCGGGGCGAAGCTGTCAATCTTGATCGACCGCTCGTAACAGTGACGACGAAGGCGAACCAGTTTACGGTCGGCATAGGCACAAAGAAAGGCGCGCGTAGTCTCGACGAGCCTGCACCAACTGTGCTGACGCACGGCAATCGGCACACGCACAGTGAACTGTCGATCATCACGTCGGGAGAAGAGATCACGTCACTTGAGGGTTTCTACGGATTCGACGGGCACGCGCCGCGGTCGCTCGATGAACCGTCTGAGACGATTGCTGCGAGTCGTGCGGTCAACGTGACTACGCGTAGGGTAATGAAAGACGAAGAGGACATCGGCGCATCGCTCGATGGTTACGCTGTCGGCGAGGCGTGGGACGTCCTCAAGCCTGGTGAGGGCTCATCGAAGTTCTTCAACCTGATTCGTCCGCATGAAGACGCGCCGTGTCCGACAGTCACGGCGCTCGGTGGCAGTGCGAACGGCGGCGTGGCAAGCGTGACGCATCCCACTGAGCGCAGGAAGTTCTCAATCCAGGAACTCCGACGGATCTGTGGGTTCCCAGACGATTTTATTTTCACAGGCAGCTACAGTCAAAAATGGGAGCGCATGGGGCGCGCGGTTCCACCGCCAATGGCTGCGGCTCTTGCGCAGGCTTTGATAAAGGTGTTGAAACCGTAATGTTTATCTACAGCGTTACGTGTAAGACGGACGGAAAGGTTTACGTCGGCCAAACGATTGACGACGTGCGCTGGCGCTGGGCACGTCATAGATATTCCGCACGGCGAAATTCTCCGACGTATCTCCATAGAGCGATAAGAAAATACGGAGAAGAGGTTTTCGTTGTCTCAACTCTCGCTACCGCTTCAAGCCACGAAGAACTTAACGAACTAGAGCGCGAATGGATCGCTAAACTTTGTTCAAACGATCCGAAGTGTGGGTATAATCTCACCGAGGGCGGACAGTCTGCTGGAACGACTACCGGCAAGAAACATAGTGACGCTACGCGAGCGCAGATGAGTCTTTCGCATAAGACTCGCGCCGCGAATACTGCAGGACTTACGTTAGAAGAATACGAGCGGCGGAAAGCGCATCCGACTATCCGTCAGCCAGGTCACTCACCTGAGACACGTGCGAAAATCAGCGCTAGAATGCGGGGCCGAAAGTTCTCAGACGAGTGGCGGCAGAAGATAAGTGCTTCTCATACAGGTAAACAACGCTCAGAAGAGCACTGTCGAAACATTAGCTTAGGGCAGATTGGAAAAAGTCGGCCCAGAAAGAAGGTAGTATGAGTGGAGACATAGATACGACTGTGCCTTCTGGTAAATGGACGTTCGATGGAGACGTGACGGCAGCGTTTTCGGACATGCTCCAAAGATCGATCCCGCAATACGACGTCATGCGCAAAGCAGTCTTCGATATCGGCTCACGCTACGTCGTGCACGGCACCGATATTGTCGACATCGGCTGCTCGCGCGGCGAGGCTATGGATCCGTTCGTCGAGAAGTTCGGCCCCTACGTGCGGCACGTCGGTGTCGAGGTCAGTGAGCCTATGCTCGCTGCGTCGCGCGAACGTTTCAAGAGCTACATCGAGCAGAGCCGGTGCGTCGTCATCGAGCAGCGCGACCTTCGCACGTCGTATCCTCTCGTCAAGGCGAGCCTCACGCTTTCAGTCTTCACGCTCCAGTTCATCCCACTCGAATACCGACAGCGCGTGCTCGCGAACGTCTTCAAGCACACGTTGCCGGGCGGCGCGCTCATCCTGGTCGAGAAGGTCATCGGCGAGACAGCCGCGCTCGATGAAGCGATGGTCGCCCTCTACTACGATATGAAGCGCGATCACGGTTACTCGCAAGACGCCATCGACCGGAAGCGCCTCTCGCTTGAGGGCGTGCTTGTGCCGGTTACAGCACGCTGGAACATCGAGCTGCTGCGGCAGGCTGGGTTCCGCGAAATTGATTGCTGTTGGCGATGGATGAACTTCGCAGCATGGATCGCGGTGAAGTAAATGGCAAAGAAACTTCCACCGACCGCGAACGACTTCTTGGTAGGCGTCTTCGACAAAGACGACCTCGACGCCATCGCGACTGACGCCGCGTTTCCACTCGTGCCACACGACCTGGAGACGGACTATCGGTGCCCTGCTTGCAGCTTCGAGTGGAGCGGCACACCGAAGCCTGCGCAGGAGGTCGACGTCGCGGTGCCTCCTACGACTGTTACCGCTGCTGTAGCGCGGCCGTCCGCTCCGCCGCGGTCGACTCCGCCGCCACGCGCTGTTCCGCCACCACCGCCGCGTTCCGCCGCTCCGCCACCGCCAGCGCGGCCTCTACCGCTGGACCGTCTCGCGCCAGCGTTCTCGGACAGGATAAGTCCTCGAACCGTCGATTTAGACAGCGGAAATGGCAGCGTAGCAGCTTTCGAGCCGCTTTTAGACGTCTTCGCCGCTCCGCCTCCGGCGCCGCCAGCACCGCCGCGGCTCGACCCGTCCGTCGTGGTCTTCTCGGGCGTCGCAACGCCTGTTACCGACTGGCGCCCGACGACACCGCCACCGCTTGACGGCATAGACACCTTGGAACTCGACACCGAGACGAACGGCCTCCACGCCTACGCTGGTGACCGACCAATTGGTATCAGCTGCCGTCGACCGAACGGCATCGCGTTCTATCTACCGTGGGGGCACGTCGGCGGGAACCTCGATGAAGAGACTGTCAGGCGTTGGGCGCAGCGCGAACTTCGCGGAAAACACTTGACTGGCGCTAACATCAGGTTCGACGTGCATATGCTTCACGCGTGGGGTGTCGACCTCGAAGCACAAGGCTGCACCGTTTCAGACGTGCAGCACTACGCGGCGCTACTCGACGACAATCGCAAGGAGTCGTTCTCTCTCGATGCACTCGCGAAGAGTTATCTCAAGAAGGAGAAGTCAGGACGGGACCTCGATAAGACGCGGATGGCGTCGTATCACGCCTCTATCGTGGAGCCGTATGCTGAACACGATGTGCAGCTCACTGGCGAGTTGCGCGATGTGCTCTGGCCGCTACTTGATAAGGAAGACCTACAGCGCGTGCGACAGCTTGAAGATGATGTGATCTATCCAGTCTGCGAAATGGAGCGTAACGCAGCGCCGGTCGACCGCGCAATGCTTCAGACCTGGGTGCGCGAGTCTGAAGCGGAATACAACGACCATCTCACGCGAATCACGCGGGAGACTGGTTTCTTGATGAACCCAGACGCACAGACAGACTGGGTGCGCCTCTTCGCGTTTCTCAACATCCAAAACCCGCACAAGACAGAACTCGGCGCAGTCTCATTCACTGACGACTACCTGAAGACAGTGCAGCATCCACTCGTGCAGCTCGCGCGTCGCGCAGGCAAGCTCGCATCGCTTAGGTCGAAGTTCCTTGTAGCGTATAACGATGTCGTCGGCGACGATGCGCTGCTGCGGTTCTCGCTGCACCAACTACGCGGTGACCAGTATGGGACCGTGCGCGGGCGGTTCAGCATGAGCGACAAGAACCTGCAGCAGGTGTTCACAGTCGAGAAACAACGCGAGGCCTTCGGCTACGACGAGAAGGACAGCTCGCACGATGACGAGATATATCTCATTCGGAAACTCTTCGTGCCTGGTAGCGGGTTGTTCCTGTTATCTGACGCGGAACAGATCGAATATCGGATCGCAGCGCACTTCGCAGCGTCACCGTCGATTCTCGCTGCATACGCGGCTGACCCGCATACTGACTATCACAATCTCGTGATGGAACTCGTGCGACCGCGCAAGACAGATATTACGCGGAAGCTCGCGAAGGGCCTGAACTTCGCGCTTGTCTTCGGCGCAGGGAAAGACAAGGTAGCTGCGATTTTGAACTTACCACGCACCGAGTCTGACAAGTTCGTTGCAGCATACGACCAGATGTTCCCGGAGAGCAAGACGCTCCTCCGCACCGCGTCGAGCCTCGCATCGACGCGCGGCTATATCAGGACACTACTCGGACGGCGTGCACGGTTTCCTAATTCGCAGTTCGCGTATAAAGCCTTGAATGCCTGTATCCAGGGCACAGCTGCGGATATCATGAAGCAGAAGATCGTCGAGGTGCATAAAGCACGGAAGCAGACGGGCTTCGTGCTACGGAAGACGATTCACGACTCGATTACTGGCGACGCGCCAGACCAGGCGTGTGCAGAGAAGGTGCATGCGATTTTGAATACGCAGACAGCCGGTCTAAAGGTGCCGATCACCTGGAGCACGAAGACCGGAAAGAACTGGAGCGAGTGTTGACACGAGTGTTGACAGAGGGTAGCCTCACACGTGACCTGATGAAGACAATCGAACAGGTTATGTTAAGCGCAGTGGTGCTAAAGCACGCGGATCGGTTTACGTCTGGGATTCCAGATTTGACCGTGACCTGGCGCGGAGTCACGTCCTGGTGGGAATGCAAGCATACACCTTTTAAGCGTAAAGGGCTTCAGACACTTACAGCGCAGCGACTCGCAGCGCATGGCATCTGTCGCTATATCATCTTCGACGCGAAGCGCACACGGATCGTGCATCCAAATAATCTCGACACGTGGCGAGACGCTGCGTTATCCTGTAATGGGTATGACCTAGAGTGGGTCGCACGACAGATGAAAAGTTTTCACGCGGAGGATAAATGAACGTCACAGTGCAAGCGGCCGACCTAACGCGCGAACTTATGTTCCTCGAAAAGATCGTCACCAACAAAGCGACGATCCCGGTGCTCGCGAACGTTCTTCTGCAGGCACACGGTGGCTGGCTCTACCTCGCGACGACAGACCTTGAAGTCGCACTCACGACCGCATGCGTCGCGACGACAGTTGAAGATGGTGCAGTGACACTACCCGCACGGAAACTCTTGGAACTGACGCGGTCGCTGGAAGGCGCTGCAATTACGTTTATCCTCGACGCCAAGAACCAGATCCATCTTACGTCTGGGATTTTCCATTTGCGACTCCAGATGTGGCCGGTCGAAGACTTTCCGGTGCTGCCGACGCATGCCGATCTAGCTGTAACTGCGTTGCCGCGTGCAGCGTTCCTCGACATGCTCAAGAAGACGCGTTTTGCGACGGCTGACGACAAACGGTTCTTTATGAACGGTGCGCAGCTGACGCTCATGACTGAAACGATGGGCATGGTTGCGCTCGACGGCAAGCGTCTCGCATTGATGACTGCACCGCGTTCCGGCGCAGAGTCTTGCACCGCGCTCTTGCCTGTCAAAGCGATGGACCTACTGATCGCGCTCTTCGCGGAGAGTGGCGCAGCGGATCTTTCGTTCGTGCAGACCGCGCAGCATTTATTCTTCGAGATCGAAGGTAGACTGTTAATCTCGCGCACGATTGACGGCAAGTTTCCAGCCTGGGAGCGCGTCATTCCGACGGATCATACGCACGTCGCGACAGTCGACCGTGACGCACTCCTGAAGGTCGTCAGGCGTGCATTACTCGTCGATGAAATCATTACGCTGACCGTATCTGAGACAGCGGTCGCAATTACTGCAACGAGCGCGAACGTCGGCGACGCAGACGAAGTGGTGCCGTGCGCATATACTGGACCGGAGATTACGCTCAAGATTCGTGGCGCGCATCTTGTCGACGCACTTACAGCAGCGAACGGTATCATAGTGACGTTCGCGCTCAAGAATGACAAAAGTCCGCTTTTCTTGACTGACGGCGCCTATCAGAACATCATCATGGTAATGGTCTAGACATGAGCATGAGACGCGACATATTCATTTACATATCCGGCCCCATGACAGCCAAGCACGGATACACCATCGAGGAGAATGTGGCTGCTGGCCTGCGGATATATCTCGACTGCTTGAAAGCTGGCCTACCTGCGTTCAGTCCACATCTCGGCGGCGCGTTTCCGTCCGCGTGGGAGGTCAGTTGGGAAACGTGGCTGGAGTATGATCTCGCTGTGATCGACCGCTGCACGCATGTCTTGATGATGCCGCGATGGGAGATGAGCGCCGGAGCTATCAGAGAGCGGACTTATGCGCTGGAAATTGGAAAGCCGGTCATTACGACACTCGATGAGATAAAGTTATGACACTTACCCAACTATTAACTTTTCCTGACCCGCCCGAGATGCTCGGCGTCTGGGGCCGCCCGCGTGGGCACCGCGTCACCATCGGTGGCAGACTGAACAAGGACGCCATCAAGCTCGCCCTCGCTGTTGCCTACGTGACCTGGCGGTGGCAGGAGCATACGGACGGGGACATCTCGGGCATCCTTTGGGTCGCGAAGTCTGCGACATTAAGATTGTGAGGCGGGCATGAGTCACAAGAAAGGATCAGTCACTACCCTCTCGCTGACGGGACGGATCGAAGCCCTTAGAGAACTGCTCGTCAACGCTGACAGTTACTTGAGCTTGCTGTGGCACCGGCACACGCCGCCTGAGATCAAGGGCGATGCGGATCTGCGCGGCAACGTCGATCGCACCATCGGCCAGTTACGCGCGGCCTACGAAGGCAAGTCGGCCCTCTTGGCGATCCTGGCGTCAGGGACGAGACAGGGACAGGAGACTGAGAAGTGAACGACGAAAAAGATCATGCGCGCGTGGTCGGCGTTCCCGAGTCAGTGACATGGGGATCTACCGCGTCAACTAAAGGAGGCAGCTAGTGGCAACCATTACGACAGAGGACATTGCTGAAGCCGATACGTATCAGACGCTTGGCCCCGGCTACTTCGCGGCCCGTCGTGTCGCAGAGCAGTTAATGGCCGGCGTCGAGGTTGAACCGTTGCGGAAGATGGCCGAGAAGGTCACGGACGACATTCGCACGGCGGTCTACGAATACGTCGAGGACCACATGCGGAGCGACATGGAGAGCAATCTTCAGGGGCACATCGTCAGCATGGTGGACGACACGGTAAGGGCGCTCCTAACTGGCGAGACATGGGCGATGCAGCGGTATCCGTTGGCGGCGAACTACCACGCGGATGACGTTCGCGCGGCAGTAGCCAAGCACGGCGGAGAGCCATTGCTAATGGCCCGCATCGCAGACCTTGAGAAAGAAAACGCGCGGCTGGCTGAGCATCTGAAGTGGGAACGGGAGCGGAGGTACTAGCGATGGCCGAATCACGCAAGTCCGCCGACGCGGTAGCTCCCCAAGTAGGCGGTAGCTCGGACCGTCCACGCGCGCATGATTCCTCTTCTTCTTCGGCGTCCTCGCGGCCGTCAGGATGGCAGCCGATAGCAACGATGCCGAAGGATGGCGCGGCGGTGCTCGTGTTCTTTCCAGAATCGGAACACACTGCGGCGTTTATGTGTATTCAGAAACCGAGTCCGCGTGCCGCGTTTCCGCCTACGCACTGGATGGCGCTTCCGCTGCCACCGGGATCGGATCCTCCCGCCCCCGCACCGCCTGATGGGGTTCGGTGGATCCCTGTGCGTCACGCGCTGCCTAATAACCCGTTCGATGTATTAACGAATCCGCCAACCATGCCGGGTGAAGAGCCCGCCCCCGCACCGGAGATGGGGCCGTTTCCAATCAGTGACCCAACGCGCACATGGGACGACGCGATCAAGGCAGAAGCCGCCCCCGCACCGGACGTGTGTGGCTGTTTGTCGCCTGAGATGCCGAACGGTGAGAGAGTGCCGTGCGTGCTCACTGACGGGCATGAGGAAATGTGCAGGTCGGCCATCACGGGATCGTTTATCGCGTGGCCGAAGCCTCCGGCAAGCGTCAGAATAGCCGCCCCCGCCCTGGAGATCGAGCAAAAGCACGGAGGCGGGGTGTCTGTCTCAGCCAAGCTCGAAGAGCAGCGACAGGAGATCGCGCGGCTGACGGCTGCACTATTCGCCAGCGAGCGGTTCAGGGCCTCTGATGCCGCCTCGCATATTGACGACATGCTGCCGCTGAAACGTCGTGCCGAGCAGGCCGAAGCCGACGTGACGCGGCTACAGGCTGGCATCGAGAAGGTGGAATCAGAGATGCGCGAACTAGTGCGGGACGCTGGCGGGCTCATTCTCAAGGAGACGGCGCTGAGGTTCTTGGATCGGCTCGACTCTCTGCGACAGACGGAGGAAGGGTAGATGGCTGAAATGACGCGAGCGCAAATCGTAGCGTGGAACCTCTACGTGTCGCGCATCAACGACACGTTGGCAGAGCAGGCAGTGGCGTTTACGAATAGCTGGCCGGTGCTGCGGATGTTCATGCTGCCGCCATCTCCAAATCAGGTTGCAGAGATCGAGAAGACGTTAGGGTTGGTTGCAAAGGAAGCGCAGCAGGCCGTGGTGAGCCTCGCCCTCGACCCGGTTGTCAGTGCGTGCGACCACATTGACAACAGCCGCTCCAAGAATCCTATTGTGAAGGAAGTTCGCGAACTCATCAACGAGGCGTATGACGCGCTCCACAAGCTGAAAGACGAAGTCGCGGACGTGCCGCGCACGGCACCCGCAGAGGGAGGGACGTAGATGGCAGACACACCACGAGAGTTCACGCCCGCTGACGCCTTCGGGCTTCTGCGGTCCTACAGCCGACACCGCGATTTCGTGCGGCTCGCCCTGTTACACGTCACGCAGGCTCTTGAACGACGCGGGGTCGAACACGACGCCTCCAAGATGCTGGATGACGAGTTCGCCGGATTCGCGCGCATCAACGCTGCCGCTCGGGTGCAGAAGTTCGGCTCGCCGGAGTACGCCGAGGCGATGCAGCGGGAGCGCGGCACCATCGACTTGCACTTCACGCGGAACAGCCACCATCCCGAACGCCCGAAGCTACTCGGTGAAGCGGCCGAGACGGAACGCGGCCTGCCAGATGACATGACATATTGGGCGGCACGGCAGGGCGCTGAGATGACCTTCATCGACGTGATCGAGATGGTCTGTGATTGGTGGGGCGCGCGGAAAGGCTACGGCGATTCGCGGACGTGGGAAGAATCGGTCGAACTGAACTTCAAGAGCAAGGCGAACTATTTGTCGGGCCATCAACTGTGGCTGGCGCGTGAAGTCGCCGCGTTTCTTGCCGCCCCCGGAGGATCGCGCCATGAGCCGTAGCGAAAGGGAAGCCATGAAGAAGGTGTGGGTTGTGGAACTGTGGAACGACACCTCCGACACGTGGGAACCAACGGTCGGCGTGCGTTTCTCACGGGAAGAAGGCAGGCGTGAACTGTCCGAGTGGCGCGAGATGAATCCTGACGACCGTTTCCGGTTAGTGACGTATGAGCGAGCGTGGAGGATCGCGCCATGAGCCGTGAGCCGAAGCCAGAGGCCGGGGTTGCGAATGCAGAGGCCCGGTTTCAGATGTCGCGTCCGTTCGCGCGGTATTTCGTCGGCGGGCTGAATCCGCACCAACGCGCCGTGGTTCAGGCCATGTTGTTCAACGCGGCGCTCAACGCGATTGACGCGTGGGAGAAGGCGCGGCCAGTCCGAATGAGAGACGCATTCTATGGAGGGGCCGATGTCTAACCCGGTCGAGGCGCTGGTAGCAAAGTGGCGGCTATTCGCAGCCGATTTGCGCGACACGACAGGCTACAACACGAACTACTTATGTCAGCGGCAGGTAGCCTGTTTGCATCAGTGTGCGGACGAACTGGCCTCGGCGCTGGCCTCCCTGCGATCCTCGCCAGAGGTGGAGAGGAACGGCATCGTCTCGCGCATCGTGCGGGGCTGCGGGCTGGACCCGGACGCCATCCCCTACGACGAAGGCACTGATCCGGTCGAGCACCTGATTCGGCTGTTCCAGCACCATCGTGAGCAGGCCGAAGCCGACGGTTGGCAACCGGTGGAACAGGCCGATGTCTAACCCGGTCGAGGCGTTGATCGTGAAGTGGCGAAAAGAAGCCGCCCAATGGCGGCACGGAATAGGCGACAACGCGCGGACGCAGCTACTGGAATCGCACGCGGCCGAACTGGCCTCGGCGCTGGCCTCCCTGCGACCCTCGCTAGA
>Ga0209518_1001562_pt1 | contig 24018 bp, 17 predicted proteins | sample RifGroB1_FD_183993 | JGI IMG/M metagenome (GOLD analysis project Ga0209518, IMG submission 183993) | Groundwater microbial communities from Rifle, Colorado, USA - Groundwater B1 (SPAdes) (version 2) | ecosystem: Environmental > Aquatic > Deep subsurface > Groundwater | place: Rifle, Colorado...
GTAAGTTTATTAGAAAAGGTAGTTGTCTTTTCTTATGCAATCTTTCATAGCTTTTTTTGGTTATTAATCAGAGCAGTACGGTCACTGAGCGGAGCCGAAGTGACACCTCGACTCCGCTCAGTGTCCGAGTTAATTTAAACAATAATCGACAGCCTGACTAAAAAAATCTCTCTTTTGATTAAATTTTAAAAAAGAAAATAGAAAGGCTTTTTATGTTCGGTTATGATGAAATATTTAAGATTCTTGTCAAAAACTTTTTTGAATCTTTTGCGACCGTCATTACCGACTATGAAATTGTAAAACTGCCTAAAAAAGCCGATATTCTGATGATCGAGATGAAGGAAAATTTTTAGGATAAACTCAAGGTCTTCAAATACTTCAAGAAATACAACGGAATCGAATTTAAGTCTTTTGCAGACCCGTTTAAGATGAACGAAGACGAGTGAGGTCACAAATGATTTAATCGCCTATGCCTTGGCAATGTACGAGGAAGAGTTTGAAAAAATATTTCAAGAAGAGGGAGAAAGCATGACAAAGATAGAAAAAAACATCCGAAGACTGACAGAAAAATACGGAGTGAAAAAAGAAATTTTTAATGAAGGGAAAAACGAAGGAAAGATCGAAGGGAAAATAGAGACGGCAAAAAATATGCTGAAAATGAAATTTGAAATAGAGAGTATTCGAATGGCGACAGGACTTTCCTTCGAAGAGATCGAGAAATTGAAGTGATATTAAAAGAAATAGTTGAAAATCAATAACATGTCAAAGTCTTTTATCATGTCTGATAATTATTTTAACAACCCATCAAAAACAGAACGCAAAGCGGTTTAATAGAACCATTTTAAGAAAATTTCATAATCGGCGCTGACAATAGTCGTCCCTGAAAATTTTTTGCCCACAAACCCCCGGTCCCTTATCTCCCAGAGGAAGAGAAGGGGAAGTTTTAGGAATGATATTATTGTTTTTTCAATAAATATTTATTGTAATACCTGACGGTAAAAAAACAATAGGTTTCAAAATTCTTTTTATTCAGGTTTTGAATGTTATTTTCATTTTAGTATTCATCTGCCCCGGCGTTCGGCCTCACTTCGACTCCGCTCAGTGACCGCCTGCCGAAAGCCGGAGAATAAAGATCAAAAAATTATTTAGCCAGCGCTAAAGTTTCTTTACTGGAGCTGGGAAGCTGCATCCCGCTTTGATAGGCTTCCTTGACCAGACTTTCAATATCTTTGTTCTGTCCGCCGGTGATGAGAATCTTTCCTGAAATCACCACTCCTTTTTGCATATTGAGGATTGGAGTCTCTACATCGCCGATGATCCGCCCTGTTTCCAACAGATTGACTTCTTCCTTGGCTTTGATGTTTCCGATCAGGGTTCCGGCTACAATCACCCGTGTCGCTTCCACAACCGGAGTTTTCACTTTCCCTTTTTCCCCGATAATCACCTGAGACTCAGCTTTCAGTTCTCCTTCAAACTTCCCATCAATCTGGATAGACCCTTTGATGTAGAAATTCCCTTGAAAAACCGACTCTTCGCCGATCACTGTATTTAAATTATCCCCTTTTGGCGCCATTTATTTCTCCTAGAGTTTTTTTATTATTATATTTTTTTGTATGCTAGAATACATTGTTACCAATAAACCAGAGTATATCGACCCCGAGAATGAAAATTTAACCTATTATTATAATCGGGACAAGTTTAGAAAATCATTAGAGGAAAAAAAGCTCAATTATTATTCTCAAAACAACAGTTTTATCCGTTCCGGAAAAAGCCGGGTGCTGCTATTGGGGATTTTAGTCGTTTTTGCCATGATCGCTTTTTTTTCTTCCAAAGACAAAAAAGACAAGTCGTTTTACAACGGCAGGGAAAATAACATTCTTTTATCCGCCTACTATCAGAGCGAAACAAGAGAAACCGTGGTCTATCTTTCTTTTTCCACGCTTTTAGAATGGAAAAACGAGCTTGAGATTCTCCGGATGAAAATTGTTTTCATGGGAGAAAACAAAAAAATTATTTTTGAAAAAAAATTAGAAGAAGCTCAAAAAATCATTCTGGAACCTTCCAAAACTTTCACCATGATCTGGAACGAGCCTTCTTCCCGGCCCCTTAAAATACTTTTCTATTTAAAACTTCCGGATAAAGAGATTATTCTGGAAAAAAAACTGGAGTAAACTTATGGATCTCAAAGGAAAAAAAATAGGGCTGGTTTCACCGGGCGGCGAAATCAGAGCGTTTTTCAATGCGGGAGTGCTTTGCGGACTGATGGATCAAGGGCTCTCGATCAGCAGAATATCGGGGACTTCCGGCGGGATTGTCTGCCTCCTTCCTTTTATCCAGTCCAAAAGCAGCGCTGAATTTGATAAAAAAGTCAGAAAATCTATTGTCAGAGAACTTTTTTCCTCCAACCCTTTTCAGGAAATGTTTGATTATTTTAAATCCAGGATATTTCATTATAAGATTCATCCTGATCTTTCACTGGATATTCAAATAGACGCTTCTTTTATCAGTAAAAATTTTCTTTCATTCAATTCTGTTTCTGAAAAAAGGCTGAAAGAAACCGACATTATTGTTTCAGTAACCGCTGTAAAAGACAATGAACCCATTGAAAGCAAGAGGTTTAATATCAGTGAAATGGTTTTAAAAAACAAAGATCCTCAGACAGCTTCAAAAATCATTCAGGCTTCTGCCAGCATTTTTTCCGTTTCTGATCCGGTAGAATATGAGGAAAACGGGAAAAAACACTTTTTATTAGACGGGTTTTATTCGGATAATGTGCCGATGTCTGAAATGTTTGAGGATAAAAAATACAATATTGATAATAATGTGGATGTGATCCTTGTGATCAATAACTCCAACCTGAAGAACTTTAAATCTTTTATGGATATTTTAAGCAGTTTCAGGAAAGACTTCGGCGGTATGAAACGCTATTCCTATCAGTACAAAGCGATGCTTCACTATATTGAAACTTCCATGATTCTGGCAGGAAGCGACAAAGAACAAATCGACCTTTCTTTGATGATCAACCAGATGCTCCGCAGCAAACTCAAAGAAACCGGTCAGGAAGACCATTACGGAGCCAAAATCAGGCTCAAAGAGTATAATGATAAAGAGTTTACCTTGAAACCGATTTTTGTGATTGAGCCGGAAGAAAAAAATGAAGACATTGCCCTTCTGGTCAGCGGAAAAGACGGTGAAAGCGTGGCCGTTCAGAATTATGAACTGGGAAAAAACACTGTTTCCTCCATTCTCGAAAAAATCCAAAACGGTGAGCTACACCCTTATTAAATACAATTATTTGACGAGTAAAATAAAAAAAGTCATTCCCGCGAAGGCGGGAATCTATAAAACAAAATAATCAATCCAATCGATTGTCCGGTCATACTTCGACTCTGCTCAGCACAAGCGCGGGACAATGAAAATTTTGGTTTGAAAAAACTTTTATTTCGTATAAACCGTATAGTCAGCGATCGTAAAATAGACCGACAAGTTTTCAGGAGAAAATTCGATATAGGCAAAATAGCCCCGGGCTACATCCCATTCTTTTTTCCATTCTTCGGAATCTGCATTGGATAAATAAATCCGGAAACAGTATTTTCCATGATAAAATCCTAAAAAATCGAGTTTTTTCTGATAAGGTTTTTCGATGCTGCTTTTCCAAAAATACTCTTCGTTCAAGGTTAAAAGAATCGATTTTGGATTTTTCGCTTGAAGAACTTTCAGTGAAGTCTCGGACAACAAATAACTTTTTATTTCTAATTGATCAAAAAGCCTTTTTTCAACTTGTTCCAGATCAAAATCAATTTTCTCCAATTTTTGATCTTCTATTTCATAAATACACGCATTCGATTCTTTTTTAGAGTTGATAATTTTAAAATCAAGCGCATAAAACCCGCTTTCTGTTATTTTTTTTTCTTTCAGAAAATAAAAGTTTCTGGAAAGTTTCCCATCACGAATGAAAAAAACTGAAAAACCGCTTTTTCCCTGATACTCTTTGAGTCCCCAACGGCCTTTTTCAGGAAAATAAAAAAATGAATCTTTGATAAAAACTTTTTGAAAGGATGTGTCGGTTAAGGAACAGGGATTTGGATCTTCAATCAGTTTTTCATCGACGAGAATCGAAAAAGGCGTATCCGAAGACGAAAAAAAAGAAAGAAAAAGTTGAGGCGTATGAATCAAAGTCATATTCGGCGCAATCATAAAACACAATAAAAGCAGTACCATTTTTTATCTCCTCTTTCCAAACAATATTTTATCTGTTCCATTCAGATAATCCGTCGTTATAGATAAAAACATTTAATAGCTTTATCTGGGTCATTGAGCGGAGTCGAAATGATCCCGAACACCTCGGCTCCGCTCGGTGCCCAAGTTAACTTATTTCCTGTATCATCTATATACTGGAATGATTAAATTGCAAAAATTGAAGCATAAGCCAAGTCATTCCACGGCTTGACCGGGGAATCTATAAAAAAAAGATAATCAATTCAATAGATTGTCTGGTCAAGCCGGACAATGACAATTTGGATTTATAAAAAATTGCAATTTATATTCAGTTGCGTCTATTTTCTATTTCAAGACTTATTTCTCTTTCACCGCCCCTCCCCATTCCACTACGGTAAACCCTTTTCTTTTAAAGGGTTTTATTTCAGGCGGGGTAATGTCCTCTTTCTGGCTGCTGGGCACAAAATAAAAAAGGATTCGGAGAATCGAGTCGGGGTTCTTTGAAATAGTAAGTTTTGCCGCTTGATCGAGTTCTTGGGGTTTGATCCAGTAAACGAGGTAATACGGTTTTTCCCACGAAAGTTTTTGAGTCCAGTATTCCATAAAATCAGCTTTTTCAGTTTGATTAAGCCAAATCTGGTCAAGGATTTGGCTCATTTCAGAATGAAAGCTTTCTTTGGTCATCACCCAGCCTGAATCAAGGGTAAAATGATAAAAATACTCTGCTTCATAAAAAAGAAAGGGATAACGGTTATCAATTAAACCTGAAGGAGCAACTTTTACATTCCATCCGTTTTGGTAGTCAGGTATAGATTTTGTAATTTTTCCGTCCATTGTAAGAGTGATAAAAAATCTGTCCTCTTTTTCAGGATAAAGATAGATATTGGGTTTTAAAGGACGGTAGATAGTTTTTACTTCTTCTTTCCCTCCTTTTTTTTGTTTTATTTCGTTTTGAGGAGCTTTCTCCACTTCAGGGCATTTGATTTCAGGACGGTTTAGAATATTAATGAGAATTTGAATTGTTTCAGAGTCATAAAATTTAGTTTTGGAAAAATGTGTAATCCATCGGATAGTTTTTATCAATTGATCTGTGTTTTTGCAGACATCCAGTGTTTTTAAAGCAGTATTTAATTCTGAGATTCTGTTTTGGATTTCCAGAATTTCTTTTTCGTCTTCCTTGTTTATACTTGCTCCTTTTCCTATTAAATATTTTACGATTTCATCGTATCGAAACAGGGTGGCATAAAACAGCGGAGTTTTTCCAATATCGTTTTTCTGGTTAATATTCTTTTTTTCAGATTTTTCTAAAATATTTTTTACTTGATTTAAATCTCCATTTCTAACAGCAATAAAAAGTTTTTTGCCTTTTTCATAAACCGCCCCGCCCCATTCCACTACGGTAAACCCTTTTCTTTCAAAGGGTTTGATCTTTGGGAGCGGGATTTTCTTTTTCTGATCGCTGGGTTCAAAATAAAAAAGGATGCGGAGAATTGCGTCGGGTTTCTTGGAAATTTTAAGCGCTGCCGCTTCATCGAGTTCTTGGGGTTTGATCCAGTAAACAAGGTAATACGGTTTTTCCCATGAAAGTTTTTGAGTCCAGTATTCCATAAAATCAGCTTTTTCGGTTGGATTAAGCCCAATCTGGTCAAGGATTTGGCTCATTTCAGAATGAAAGCTTTTTCTGGTCATCACCCATGCTGAATCAAGGGTAAAGGGATAGGAGACATCGGCTTCATAGAAAAGGAACTGGTATTTTCCGTCAATCAATCCTGAAGGTTCTGCTTTCACTTTCCAGCCATCTTGATAGTCGGGAATAGAGGCGGTCATTTTCCCCATAATTTCAAGGGAAACGGTCAATTCTTCCTCTTTTTCGGGATAGAGGTAGATGTTGGGTTTTCTAATATGCCAGTTATCCTGAGGTATTTTTTTCTCTTGTTTTTTCCAGGGTTCATTGAATATTTTTAAAAGAATTTCAATTACCCTAGTATGTTCAGTAAATGGGATTTTTAGCAGAGCCTGAATTGCTTTGATTCGGGTTTCATAGTCGGGGGCTTCAAGTGCCAGAAGTATTAACCTTTCAATATCTTCTATAGGAATAATAATATTAGGCATTGTTTTTTCGATTTGAATTTGATTATGATCTCCCTTTGTTAAATTATTGCAAAGTGCAACAGTATTTTTATGATATTTATTCTGTACAGGATCCATTGTTTGGCATTTTTTGAGGATTTGATCGATTATTTTCTGATTTCCTCTTTCATAGGCAAGATCAAGCGGAGTGAAACCTTTCTTATTGGGAATAGTGATATCTGCTCCATGATCAAATAAAAAATCAATCATCTCGGTTTGGTGGTCGCGCACAGCGAGGTAAAAAGCGGTTTCTTTGAAAAATGGGGTTCTTATGTTGATATTTTTTCCCGTCAGTAAAATCTTCTTTACTTCTTCGATATTTCCTGAAATGACAGACCAGAAAAGAGAAAAAAGAACGCTTTTGTCCTTGATTGCCCCGCCCCATTCCACTACGGTAAAACCTTTTCTTTCAAAGGGTTTTATTTCAGGCGGGGTAATGTCCTCTTTCTGGCTGCTGGGCACAAAATAAAAAAGGATTCGGAGAATCGAGTCGGGTTTCTTTGAAATAGTGAGCTTTGCCGCTTGATCGAGTTCTTGCGGTTTGATCCAGTAAACAAGGTAATACGGTTTTTCCCATAAAAGTTTTTGAGTCCAGTATTCCATAAAATCAGCTTTTTCAGTTTGATTAAGCCCAATCTGGTCAAGGATTTGACTCATTTCAGAATGAAAGCTTTTTCTGGTCATCACCCATCCTGAATCAAGGGTGAAGGGATAGGAAACATTCGCTTCATAGAAAAGAAAGCGGTACTTTCCGTTGATCAGTCCTGAAGGTTCTACTCTCACCTTCCAGCCATCCTGATAGTCGGGAATCGATTCTGTCATCTTCCCAATGATTTCAAGAGAGACGGTCAATTTTTCCTCTTTTTCAGGATAGAGGTAGATGTTGGGTTTTTTCATCTGCTTATCACCCTTAGCATAAGGATCAATGTATTTCCGGTTCAAAATTTGAAATAGAATTTCAATCGTTTTCGAATCTGCATAACCCATCTGCCCTAATTTCTGAATTGCTTCAAAACTGGCTTCGATATCTTTGGTCTGGGATGCAATGGCGTGGAGCCGTTCTATTTCTGATTTAAAATCCATGATTTTTTTTTCATCGTCTTTGTTTTTTAAGGCGCCTTTTGAAAGAAGAAGGGTTTCAATTTCTTTGTTCCCGTTGAGCTGGGAATAAAAAATCAGAGTATTACCGAATTTATCTTTCTGGTTGATATCCAGATTTTTGGCTTTTTCAAGGATTTTTTTTACCATCTGCGCATTGCCCCGTTTTACGGCGAGAAAAAGAGGGTTCATCCCCCTTGAGTTTTCCAGATTCAGTAAAGCGTTTTGATCCAGAAGAAAATCAAGGATTTTAATTTGATGGTCGCGCACAGCCAGATAAAGAGGCGTTTCATCAAACCAGTTTTTTTCATTGATGTCTTTTCCCTCATCAATTAATTTTTGAAGCATTTCCAGATTGCCGAAGACAACCGCCTGAAACAGAGAGCTGATTGTACCCGGTTCTTTGAAGTCAGTTTTTTCATTTTCGTCTGCTTGTAGAATCTGAAAAACGAAAACAAATAGAACAAGAAAAATAAAGCCGATTTTTTTCATTTTCACCTCTTTTTTTTATAAAGATAATCAAGGTAAAATATATAAAAAAAGTGTTAAGGGTTGAAAATTTATCTGGATTTCAATTCACTGAAGAGACTAAATGAAAATAGCCCAAAAAACTAACTTTAAACCTCTCCTTCATACAAAATGAATGTTTTTAATAGCTTCATTTTGGTCATTGAGCGAAGCCGAAATGCCCCTGCATGCCTCAGTTTTGCTCAGCTCATTTGCCGTTTTATCTTTAAGATTTTCCACTTTGTGAGACGGGAAAATTGAATTTTTAGAACCTGGTTTCAATAATATCTTGTTATTTCGTTCTCATTAAGATTAAATTTGTTTTTGGAAATTTTCTGAAAAAAAAAGGAGCGCCGCAATGAAAAAAATTCTTCTTTTATCCCCCAATATGAAAGGAATGAAAGACGGGATCAACCGGATTCAGCCGAGTCTGGGGTTGGGGTATCTGGCTAGTGTGCTGGAGGAAAAAGGCTATCAGGTTTTTGTGCGCGATACAGCATTGGAAGACTATGGGAACCAGAAGTTATTAGAAGACGGAAAAACTGTTTTTATCGGCGAGACGGACGACGCTATTCAAACTTATATAGAGAAAATCAAGCCGGCCGCGGTGGGGATTTCGGTGCTTTTTTCAAATCTTGCCGCGCATGCTTTTACGATAGCGGAAATTGTAAAAAAAATCAATCCGAAAACGCCTGTGATTCTGGGCGGAAACCATATCAGCAACTCGGTCTCAGACTATGAATACGCTTTAAGCGAAGAAAATTCAGGTCTCCCCGAAACGCTTCCCGAACTGGAAAACCCTTTTGTGGACTATCTGATCCGGGGCGAGGGGGAAAACGCACTTCCTGAACTTTTGGAAGCTTTATTCACAGATAAAAATCCTGAAACAATCCGGGGGCTTGCCTTCAAAAAAGAAGGTAAAATCATCATCAATCCATGGCCTCTTCCGGTAGATATCAATGCTCTGCCCCATCCGGCAAGGCGGCATCTCAACATGGAAAAGTATTTTCAGATCGGGCTTTTTCATTCCAGTAAGTCCAAATCAACCCGTGTTTTAAATGTGATGACTTCCAGAGGCTGCCCTGAAAAGTGTAATTTCTGCACCACGCCGATGATGTGGGGAAAAAATATCCGGTGGCGGACGCCTGAAGATGTTTTTTCTGAAATCAAAGAAGCGGTTGAAACATACGGCATCAAAGAAGTCCAGTTTGAAGACGATTCGCTGACGGCAAACCTCCCTCATCTGATGAAACTCTGCTATCTTTTAGAACCCCTTAAAATCGACTGGTGCACGCCCAATGGAATCAAGGTTAATTATTATCTGAAAGACCAGCCTAAAATGTTTTCCCGTATGAAAGAATCGGGCTGTTATCAGGTAACCCTTGCCTGCGAGAGCGGGGTGCAGGAAATCCTGGATAATGTGATCGGAAAACGGTTAAACCTCTCTGAAATTAAACCGGCAGTGAAAAACGCAAAAGATGCGGGGCTTTTTGTCCATACTTTCTGGATTGTCGGGTTTCCGGGAGAGACTAAGGCGCAGATGGAAGAGACCATCCGTTTTGCCGCCGATGTGGAGGCCGACAGTTATTCGGTAGCGATTCTGACTCCCCTTCCCGGCACGCCGATTTACAGGCATGTTGTAAAAAACAAGCTCTGGTGGAAGCCGGATCTGGGTACGGGAGAGATTATGTACCGGAATTCGCTGGTAAAAGCCGATGGTTTTAAAACCGCAAAAGAGTTTGAAGACTGGGTGAATGAGCAAAATATTTATTTAAACAGCCTGATTGAAAAAAGAGACCCCGAACGGGCTAGAAGAAGAGCTGAAAGCATCGCCAATCAGGAAGCCAATAAAAAAATGAAACAGACATAAAAAATTGTTTTTTAACCCCCAAAAGATTAAATTTTCTTTTAAAATCCTAATCAATAAGGAACAAAAGATGAAAAAGATTTTCGGAATTGTTTTTCTGGCGTTTTTGACTCAAAGTGTTTTTTCCATAGACATCAAACTGGTTTTTATGACCGGAAAGGTAGAGTACAAACTCTCATCTGAGAATTTCTGGAAACCAGCCGCGGTCAATATGAAATTGACTGAAAATGACAGTATCCGCACCGGAAAATCTTCTTTGGCTATTATCAATATCGGCGATAGTCTAGTACTCCGCATCTCACAAATATCGACCATTTATTTAAAGCAACTGACCAATCAGACCGAAGTAGATTTGAAAACCGGGAAAATCTGGGCAAAGGTCTCAAAAAAAGAAGACAATCAGCTGATCCGTTTCGCAAGCCCTACCACTGTGGTCGGAGTCCGGGGAACCGAGTTTATCTATGAATCGACTGAATCGGAAGATCAGGTGCTTGTATTAAGCGGCACAGTGGAGTTTGGTAAGAAAGAAGGCGAAAAAGTGGCGGTAGAAACAGGAAAAATCGGAATCCTGAAACAGAAAAAAACCGTAGAAGTCAAAATTGCTCCGGCTGACAAGGTTCAGGAACTGAAAGAAAGTTTTACGATTGATCTTTCAAAACTCAAAATTCCTTTTATTGATGCAGGATTTGAGGAGCTTTTAAAAAAATGAATAATATTAATTTACAGGCGCTTAAAGAAGTAATAGAAGCTACTAAAAAGAAAATTTATTTTGATACAGAATTTTCTGTTTTAAAACGGGCGAATGAGTATAAAAATGCTTTTTCCAAACCGGTTATCCGGAGAACTGAAGACAATTACCTTATTTTTGAATCAAAAGTACAAGGACAGCAGCTCTATGATGTATCGCTTGCTCTGATTTTAGAAAAGGATATTGTAAAAGGGTATAAACCTTCCTGCTCCTGCCCCTATCCAGGACTTTGCAAACACATTGCGGCTTTTATCGACTATCTTTCCCGGATTGAAATCAATCTTTCCGGCAATAAAAATAAAAAAGCTGGAAAACTCTCAAACTCCGTCTTATATCATATCATTCATGAAAATGAAGACGAACTTCTTCAGGAAAAAATAAAAAAGCCTGTTTCTCTTGAAATTTATCTTGATCTTGATAGAAATTCTTTTAAAAACAACATAATTCACGGTCATTATTTCAGCAATTTTTATATCAATTTTAAACTTTCTTTTAAAGAATTCAACGATAAGTCTTATGTCGTGAGCAAGCTGAGACAACTTGCCTCTGCCTTGTTTCATCATGATTTTGTCTATGAAATAGGGAAAAGCATCCGGTTTTCTTTAGATGATCATGAATTTTCAGAAGAAGAATCTGAAACCGTAGATTTTATAAAAAACATTCTGGGAGATCCCGATCAAATCTCATACTCATCATATATTTATGATAAAAACATTAAAGTTAATAATTATTTATTTGAAAAGCTTTATTTTTTAAACCAGAAAAACCCTAAGTTATTTTACGCCAAAAACATTCCGGTTGTTTTTGAAGAAGCGGAAATCTTGTATCAAATTCAGAAATCCCAAAATAAAAAGGAAATCCTTCTTTTAACCGGATTTAAAACTCCGGAAAAATATTTTTTCTTTGATAAGATTGATTTTTTTATTCAGCTAGGCATCCGGGATGATTTCTGGATTTTTATTTCCGATAGCCCAGTCATTTACCATGTTAAAAACGCTTTGTTTTATCAAACACTTTACAAAACCAATAGAAAAAACGAATTAAACGCAAGTTTTTCTTATGAAGAACTGCCTGTATTTTTTTACGAAATTTACCCGAAATTATCTAAAGACGCCCAGATCGACCTGGCTTCAGATTTTATCCCTCCTCTTTTTGAAGACTTTCAAGATCAGATAATCATCAAACTGGACTGGCTGAAAGAGGAAAAAAAACTGGTGATAGAATTATATACCGATAAGAAGTTTATCAATCAGTTTGATCAGAACCCGGATATTGAAACACCCCGCCATCAGTTTTATCTCCTTGAAAAAAACAAATACCTTGTGGTCAATACGGCATCCCTGAATCAAATTTATGAAAAAATTTCAGAATACGGGGTTTTTAAAGACAATGCAGGGTTGCCTTGCTTTGAGATAGAAGAAAAAGTTTTTGAATTCCTTTTTAACTACCTCCCCGTTTTAAAAGATAGCTTCGAAGTGGAAGAATCCGAATCAGTCAAAAGCTTAAACCTTATTGAACCGGAAGACATTCAAGTCAATTTCAATGATGAGTCGGTAGAAGGAAAAATCAATTTTCTTGAAATCAATTTTGAGTTTAACGGGATTAAATTAAAATACAAAGATTTTCTTAAAATTTTAAAGTCCAAGCAGGAGTTTAAAATCATGGAAAACGGTCAGGTACTAAACCTATCCCGGATTCGAAAAACCTATCAGCCGCTTTTAGAAGATATTGAACATTTTAAAGAAAATAAAATTCCTTTAAACCAGTATTATTTTCTCTACCGCCAGTTTTTAAACCAGAATATTCAAATCAAAGAATCCGAACCGCTCCAAAAAATAAAAAAAATGATGGACGGAAGCGCTCCTCTTCCTACCCTCTCTCTTAACAATGAGATAGAAAATGTCTTACGGGACTATCAGCATAAGGGCGTTCAATGGCTTTATTTTCTCAAAGAAATGGGTTTCGGAGGAATCCTTGCCGATGATATGGGTCTTGGAAAAACCCTTCAGGCGCTGACGCTGATTGCAGGCTGTAAAAAAGACCTTCCTTCGCTGATTGTCTGCCCCACCTCTCTTGTTTACAACTGGGAAAAGGAATCGTTCAAGTTTTTTCCCGATACGAAAGTCGGGATTATTTACGGGACAAAAAACGAAAGAAACTTTGTACTGGAAGACTATTTAGAATATGATATTCTGGTTACAACTTATGGTATTTTAAAACGGGATATTGAAAAATACCAGAATAAAACCTTTGAATTTGTTTTTCTGGATGAAGCTCAGCAAATCAAAAATTTCAAGACACAGAATGCGGAATCGGTCAAACAGATTACAAGCCGGTACCGTTTTGTTTTAAGCGGGACACCGATTGAAAACTCGCTTTCCGAGCTCTGGAGTTTATTTGATTTTATCATGCCCGGTTTTTTCCCCGACCAAAGCCGTTTTAAAGCAGTTTATGAAACGCCTCTCAAAAACAAAGACACTCATGTCTTAGAAAAACTGAAATCTAAAGTTAAACCCTTTATCCTTCGGAGGATGAAAAAAGAAGTCCTTCAAGATATTCCCGACAAAGTGGAAGAAAATATCTATTTTGAACTCAATGAAACAGAAAAAAAACTTTATTTGTCTTTTTTGGAAACATCGAAAAATACCCTTCTTTCAGTTGTTCAGGAAAAAGGGTTTGAACGGTCCCGAATTGAAATCTTAGCTTTACTGACCCGTCTGAGGCAAATTTGCTGCCACCCCAATTTGGTCGATCAAAAACAAAAATACACTTCGTCAAAAATGGAAACCCTCTTTGAAATAGTCGATGAGGCGATTGCCGGAGGGCATAAAATACTGATTTTCAGCCAGTTCGTAACAATGCTTCAAATTATTGAACAGGAAATAAATCACAGGCGGATTGACTATTCGATGATCCATGGCGGCACAAAAGACAGGATGAAAGAAGTGGATGATTTTCAAAACTTGACTGAAAAAAAGATTTTTCTTTTAAGCCTCAAGGCAGGCGGAACCGGACTCAATCTTACTGCCGCCGATATTGTCATTCACTACGACCCGTGGTGGAATCCGGCAGCCGAAAATCAGGCTACAGATAGAGCGTACCGGATCGGGCAGGAAAACAAGGTCAATGTTTACCGGCTGATTTCAAAGGGAACGATTGAAGAAAAAATTATCGCTCTTCAGAATCAGAAAAAAGACCTGATTGAAAAAGTTCTTGCTTCAGGAGAATCGCCTATTCAAAAACTTTCATGGGATGATTTTAAAAATCTTTTAGAAATTGATTAATTTAAATTGTTAAATTTTTTATTTCTTATAATCGTGATTATTATTTTATATGATTAAAAATTGAAGTACGGTATAAATATGAAATTTCTACTTTATTCAGGAAACAGTCCAATTCGGGATGAATTGGGCGGCTATTTAAAAAAATATTTTTTTGATAATCCGGTTACAGTTGTTCATTCTAAAGAAGAAATTGAAGACACTCTTCTAGGGGTTGAAGGAAAAACAGAGGGTTTTTTTTCCAGCATTCTGATCATTTATTTTAAAGATTACATTCAGGACGACCCTTCTTTTTATAAAAAATTGAAACGGAAAGTAGAAAACAAGAACTGTTTCCTCTATCTTTTCGGAGTTTTTGATGAAATGGAAGTTTTACCCCGATATTCTGATTTTTTTAACGATTTCACAGATTATCCCCTGATTCCGGAAACTTTTTACGCCAGAATGAATATGGCATTAAAAAATTGTTCTGTTTTTGAAGAAAACCTGCTTTTGGAAAAACAAAATACTGAAAACGCCTATCTTACAGATCATCTGGTGGAAAGCCTTTTAAAAGCAGTTCAGCAGATTGCGGTCAGTTTCGGGCAGATGATTCAGTATAAAGATTTAGTCACCGGCGCCCATATCTTCAGGGTAGGGCACATTGCAGAGCTTATGGCTCAGGAACTGGATATCTCAAAAGATTTTCCCAGAATCAAATACGCGGGGCTTTTCCATGATATTGGGAAAGTCGGGATTCCTGACCATGTCTTGAAAAAACCTGACAAGCTTACCAATGAAGAGTTTAAGATGATTCAAAAGCATGTGGAAATCGGTGCGGATATTGTAGAACCCATTGAATTTTTTGAAGATGTCATTGATGGAATCCGTTTTCATCACGAACGCTGGGATGGAAAAGGGTATATGCACGGGCTGAAAGAAGAGGGTATTCCGCTTGTAGCCAGAATTATCAGCATTGCCGATGTTTTTGATGTCGTGGTTTCCCCCAGACCCTATAAAAAAGCCTTGAGCATGGAGGAAGGAGTTTCCGAGATTATCAAGCACGCAGGTACCCAGTTTGATCCCAAACTCTCTAAAGTTTTTGAGAAACTTTTTAATGAGGGACGGGTAGAAGGAATTTATAATCAAGTCAATCAGGAATATGAAAAAGTCTTAGGAAAAGCGCGGATTATTGAAGCTCTCGAAGTTTAATGATAGACTGAAATGATTTTAAATTGCAAAAAAACGACCTCTTTCTGTCATTCCCGCGAAGGCGGGAATCTATTGAAAATAAATATTTTAAATTACAGATTCCGGTCTTTTGCAAGCAAAAACCGGAATGCCAGCCGGACATTTTATAATCAATTTACTAGAGTGATATTAATAAAGATTTCGCTTCGCTGTGCGTATCGATGATGATTTTTACTATTTTCAGAAAATCCTTTAAGAAAAAAGAAAAAATTTTATTGCCTTTTTCTCTTTATTTCACTAAATTTAAATTCAGCTTTTAAAAAGTTCCTCAATAGCTCAGTCGGTAGAGCAAGCGGCTGTTAACCGCTGGGTCGTAGGTTCGAGTCCTACTTGGGGAGCATCCCGATTCCGGATTTTCTCCGGAATCATTTTCAAAACATCTTGATAAGTTCTTCCTAATTTCTTCGTTCAATTTTTGAAATTGTAGAAAGAGTATTTTTGATCACTCCCTATTTTTTTTTAAATTTCAGGGAAATTGGATTAACTTTAATATTAATACAATGAAATTAGATTTGGAAGGTTAATCCCATGAAAAAAACACTCTCCCTTTTATTACTGATTCTGCCGCTTTTACTCTCAGGGCTTCAGGTCAATGTGAATGAGCTGAAAAAAGAAGCGAAAGAAGTCAAATTTATCAATTATGAAGGGAAAACCCAGAAAAAAGACACAGTGGACGAAGTTAAATCGATTGGTGTATTTCTTTCCCAAAAGGCTTCTAAAAATAACCAAGAGTTTAAGTTTTATAATAAATATTCCATTATCCGGGCATTTTCCAAAGACGAGCCTGAAAAACTCAATGCGGATATCTTCATCATTCAAAACGCTGCAAAGGTCAACCATATTAAAAACATCAGACGGATTCTGGCGGGATATCTTGCCAAACAGTTTCGATATTCAGAAAAAGACTCAGAGCTGATCGCTCTTTTTATTACTTATTACAACGCTTTTTACCGGGGAGACATGAAATATTTTGAAAACAGGTATAAAAAAGTTGTTTTAAAGCATATCACAGCCAAGAATGCGGGAATTGCGCTAAAATATTCGGACTGGCCGGGAAAAACCAGAATGCTGGTTCCTCTGGAAGAGACGCTCCTGGGTGATAAAAAGAAAGAAGTGGACCCTTTTGTGGTAGCAGATAAAAAGGTGGTGGAAGAACTCCGGAAAACAGAGGATAAAGGGGTGGAAGAGCGGAAAGATATCGTGGAGCTGAAAGAAAAAAATATTCTGAAAGAAGAAAAACTGGTGGAAGAAGCCAAGAAAACTATAGAAAAAGATAAAAAAGCGGTGGAAGAAGCCAAAAAGAATAGTGATAAAAAAGAAGAAGCGGTAATAAAAGAAGAGAAAAAAATCGAGGAAGCGGAAAAAAAAGTTGAAGCAATCAAAGACCCTGAAAAAAAGAAAGAAGAAAAAGCGAAAATAGAAGAAAAAAAAGCGCAGATTGAAAAAGAAAAAGAAAAAATCACCGAAGAAACCAAAAAAACGGAAGCAAAAGAAAAAGAAATTGCCAAAAAAGAAGAGGCGGTTGAAAAAACCGAGGTGAAACTGGAAGAAAAAAAGAAAGATCTGGCAGAAGAAAAAAAAGTGCTGGAAACAGATAAAAAAGAAGTGGAAAGAAATAAAAACCCTGAACTTTTGAAACAGGATCTGAAAGCAAAAGAAACCGAACTGGAAAAAACCAAGGACAAGCTGGAAGAAACAACCAAAGAGCTTGAGAAAAAGAAAGAGGAAGAAGCAAACAAAGCGGACAAAGGGGTTTTTAAAGGTAAATTTTACTATCTGAAAATAAAAGAATTTACAGCGGGAGGGCACTACCTGAACGATTTTTTTATTATCGATGCCTATACCAAGCAAATTTTAGCAAAGTCTCCTCTGGATAAAATATCGGGCAGACAGTTTAATCTTTTTAAAGAAGGGGCTGTGGTCATCGCCTTTGAAGGGAAGGCGCATCACCTGGTTTTACTAGACCTCAATGACTTAAAACCTAAGGTGATTGGAAGGGACGATGTTTTTGTGAGGAGTTTTGTAGAAATCAGGGAAAACTCAATTTATGCGGTTTTCGAAGAGAATAAAAAATATTACCTCGGAAAATTTGATGAAAACTTAAAACTGACCGCAAAATCAGTGGAACCGATTCATGAAGACAGTGTTTTAAGTTTTTTTGACCAGTGGATTTATGTCAATGGAGAATCAAGAAATATTTTAGTTTTAAATAAAAACGATCTCTCTTTGGCGGACACTATTAAACCATAATCTATGACAGATAAATTTTTTGATCAGTTTGCCTATTACCTTCGGTTTCATGGAAAGTACAGTGAAAATACTGTGCTTTCTTATCTTTCAGATCTCGGTGAGTTTAAAAAATATCTGGATGAAAAAAAACTTACCCTTGAATCGGTTGCTCATCCCGATATACTCCTTTTTCTCTCAGGAATCTCTGCCAATAACCGGACCAAAGCCAGATATCTTTCTTCTTTAAAATCTTTTTTTCAATTTCTGGCTGATTTTGAAAAATTAAGTTCCAAAATTGATTTTCAGGGAATTGCGTCCCCTAAAATTGGAAAACATCTTCCGGAATATCTGGATCTGGAAGAAATAAAAGTTTTTTTCAGCTGTTTTCAGGGAGCAGACAGGGAAACGCTGCGGGATAAAGCAATGGCGGAAGCCTTGTATTCCTGCGGGCTTCGGATTTCAGAAATGATTTCTCTTGAGCTTCAGAATCTCAATCTGGAAGAACATTTTATGATTGTGAGCGGAAAAGGAAGCAAAGAAAGGTTTGTCCCTTTTGGAAGTATTTTTCAAGAGAGCGTATTGGAATATCTTTTGAAAAGCAGGGGAGATTTTCTTGGGAAAAAAAACTCGTCTTTTCTTTTTCTGACTCGTCTGGGGCGTCCTTTTACCCGTGTCGGAGCATGGAAGATTATTAAAAAACACGCTTTCCTTTCCGGTCTTCCGAAAAACATAAAACCCCACATGTTCCGCCACTCTTTTGCCACCCATCTTCTTTCAAACGGAGCGGATCTTAGAATTATTCAGGAACTGCTGGGACATAGCGATATTGCTACCACGCAGATTTATACCCATGTAGCCAACGAAGAACTGAAAAAAATGATCGATCTTTATCATCCCCTGTCTCGATAATTTTTCACTTTTCTTTCTTTACTTATGAAGCGTTTAAGGTTAATTTTAAATTCATTAAATTATAAAATCGGAGTTTATAATGGATGTGTCTTTAAGTTATCATATTTTACGGGTGACCGAGGAAGCGGCGGTTCAATCGGCTTACTGGAGAGGAAAAGGAGATAAAAACGCAGCGGATCAGGCTGCAACCGAGGCGATGAGAAACCTTTTAAACACTCTTCCAGTCAGCGCGACAGTCGTTATCGGCGAAGGGGAAATGGATGAGGCGCCCATGCTTTATATCAACGAAAAACTGGGAACCGGCGGTGAAAAGATTGATATTGCGGTAGATCCTCTAGACGGAACAACCTTGACGGCAAAAAACCGGGAAAATGCAATTACGGTCATTTCAGTTGCGGAATCAGGCTGTCTTTTAAATGCTCCCGACATGTATATGATGAAAATCGGAGTCGGACCGAAGGCAAAAGGATCTCTGGATTTAAGCAAATCTCTGACAGTCAATTTAAATCAGATAGCGGAAGCTTTGAAAAAGAAACCGGAAGAAATCAATATTGTCATGCTTGACCGTGACCGTCATCAAAGCTATGTCAATGAAGCCAGAAAATTCGGGGCAAGGGTTACTTTGATTACAGACGGGGATGTATCTCCAGTCATAGGAGCGGGAATAGAAGATATTGATATGGATATTCTCTTTGGGATCGGCGGCGCTCCCGAGGGAGTTTTGGCGGCCTGCGCGGCAAAATGTCTGGGCGGAGATTTTCAGGGCAAACTCTGGGCGGAAAATGAGGCTGAAGTGAAACGCTGCCAGAATATGGGAATTAAAGATTTAAATCAGGTCATCAAGCTGGACGATATGGTGAAAACAGATAAGGTTATTTTTTCCCTGACAGGCGTCACAGACGGGTTTTTGGCAAAAGGAGTGAGGCTTCTGGATAAAAAAGCCGTTACGGAGTCGATTGTTATGAATGCGATTGAAAAAAAGCTTCGGAAAGTTCAAACAGTACATACAAGATAAAAGGGTTTTAATAAAATGGAATACAGAGCAAGCCACATTCTGGTCAAGGATCAGGAACTGGCAAATCATATTTTAAAAAAAATAAAAAGCGGCGGGAGTTTCAGCGCTCTGGCAAAGGAATTTTCGACTTGTCCGAGTAAGAGCAAGGGCGGTGACCTGGGCTGGTTCGGACCGGGTAAAATGGTGAAGGAATTTGAGGAAGCGGTTTCTAAAATGGGTACGGGAAGTATCAGCGGATTGGTCAAAACTCAATTCGGAATCCATATTATTAAAAAAACAGGGCAGAAATAATGAAATATTTTGCCAGCCGGATGGATCATGTTCCAAAATCATTTATTCGGGAAATTTTAAAAGTAACTGAAAATCCAGAGATTATTTCATTTGCGGGAGGGCTTCCCAATCCCAATCTTTTTCCTATCAAAGAAATTCAGGAAGCGGCTGTCAAGGTTTTGGAATCCGACGGGAAAAATGTCCTCCAGTACAGCACAACTGAAGGGTATTATCCTTTAAGGGAATATATCTCAAAAAGGTATTATGAAAAACACTCCCTCAAGATAGACCCTGAGGAAATCCTGATTACCAATGGTTCTCAGCAGGCGCTGGATCTTCTGGGGAAAATATTTATCAACCACTCGGATCAAATTCTGATTGAAAAACCCGGATATCTGGGGGCGATTCAGTGTTTTTCTCTTTATCAGCCCCAGTTTCGCTCAGTCTCTTTGAAAGAAGACGGGATTTGTCTGGATGAACTTGAAACAGTCTTGAAAAAAGATAAAATTAAATTTTTTTACGGGGTGCCCAATTTTCAAAACCCTTCTGGAATTACTTATTCTCTTTCCAACAGGAAAGAACTGGCAAAGCTTTTAACCCGGTATTCGGTCAATTTTATTGAAGACAATCCATATGGAGATCTGCGGTTTATCGGGAATGATATTCCCCCTGTCAGATCGTTTATGGAAGAGGGGGGAATCCTTTTAGGGTCTTTTTCGAAGACAGTGGTGCCTTCTTTTCGGATCGGATGGGTCTGTGCGCAAAAAGAAATTATGAATAAGCTGGTAATTGCAAAGCAGGGCGCTGATCTTCATACCAATTATTTTTCCCAACGGGTTGTTATGCAGTATCTGACAGATTATAATATTGAAAATCATATTAATAAAATTAAAGAAAGTTATAAAAAACAAAGAGAAAAGATGGTGGAGGCTATTGAAGCGTATTTTCCGAAAGGTATTTCTTACACCCGGCCGGAAGGCGGGATGTTTTTATGGGTCGAGCTTCCTTCGTTCATCTCTTCTATGAAGCTTTTTGAAAAAGCGGTGGCGGAAAATGTTGTTTTTGTCCCCGGCAGTCCTTTTTATCTGGAAGGAGGGGACAATGCGCTCAGGCTCAATTTTTCCAATTCAAGTGAAGCTGTTATCGATGAAGGGATGAGAAGGCTTTCAAAAGCGTTAAAAAGTTTTTTTTAATTTAATAAGGGATGCGGATCATAAACCGGGTTCCCTTTTTTTCTTCACTTTCAAAATCAATTTCCAATCCATGGAGAAGAGCCAGTCTTTTTGCGATGGCAAGACCGATCCCGACTGAGTGCTCTCCGGCAGTGCCGAGCCGTTTGGAATCAGTGAAAGGCTCAAAAATATGATTTTTAATGGATTCGGGAATCGCGATTCCTTCATCAGCGACCGAGATTTCGATAAAGCGTTCTTTTTTTTCAATCGAGAGAATGATTTTCCCTTTTTTATAACTGAATTTTAAAGCATTGGAAAAAATTTGGGAAAATATTTCTTTCAGAGCAGTCAGGTCAAAGTCTGCTATCAGAGTTTCATCTTCCGGTTCAAAGATAACTTCAATTTCTTTTGGTTCGCTTTGTTTTCTGAAACTTAAAATACAGCTTTCTATCAAGGCAATGAGGCAGTTATGAGTTTTTTCAAGAGGGAAGTCACTATAATAAAGTTTTACACTCCGGCTGACCGCTTCAACAATGGCAAGATAATTTCTGCTCGCTTCCTGAATAAAGGAAATGCTTTGTTCGGCTTCTTTCAGATTGTTGTTTTTTAAATCAGAATGAATAAAATCAGAAAGCCCTTTAATGCCCACCAGAGGATTTTTAAGATCATGACCGATCAGATAGTTTAATCGGCTTCTTGCCTTCTCAGATTCAAAAAGTTTTTGTTCGGTCATTTTTTTTTCTGAAACATCTGTCAGGCGCAGTCCAATCGATTTGGAATCGATCGGGAAAAAAAAAGCATTAAAATAAAGGATTTTGTCGTTTAAACTGAAAGAAAGAGAAAAATCAGAAGATTGATTTTTTTGAGAAATTTGTTCTAAATGGGATTGAAAAGTGTTTTTTTTAATCATTTTCTCATACATCAAATCAGGTTTTTCATAAATCGAATGAGCAGGGATCTGAAAAACTTCTTCCAGTCTTTGATTGGCATAAAGGATTTTCAGAGTCTTTTTTTCATAAATCAGAAAAATCTCCTGAGAAGAGTCTAACATTATTTTATAATAGTCTTTTATTTCTTTCATAATTTTAAATTTAATCTAAATATTTTTGACATCAAAAAAATAAAATTATTATTTATTTCGTCAACCCTGAAAAAGTCAAAAAATCTTTTACAGTAAAGAATAAATCATAAAAAAGAAGCAGGAAATTTGCAAGATTTTCTATCTCTTTGTCAATATTTCAAGACTATTCCAGCTACTTTCAAATCCAACCCCCTAACCCCTTATCCTTAAGTCTTTAAGGACAAGTCGGACGGGGAACCCCTGCATCGTGCAGGGTTGTTTTAAAATTTGAGTTTTTCAGGGTTGACTATTTAAGGTAAAATAAAAACTGGAGCCTTTACTGGGTGTTGACTCAACCCAGATTCTTCCTTTATGGCAGGCAATGATTTTTTCACAGACAGCCAGACCTAATCCGTTTCCAGGATAATCTTTGCGGGTGTGAAGGCGCGTAAAAATCTGAAAAATCAGATTCTGATCCTTTTCAGCAATACCGATTCCATTATCATGAATCATAAACTCAAAACAAGTTTCTTTTTCTATAAATGAAACGGTTACTTCCGGCAGCACTTCTTTTTTTCTGAATTTTAAAGCGTTGTTCAAAAGGTTTTGAAAAAGCTGGATCAGCATGCTTTCATTTCCCATTACTTCCGGGAATGATGGATAAATAATTTTGGCGTTGCTTTCAGTGATTAAGACTTCAAGGTTTTTTAAAACTTTTTGAAAAACAGAATTGAGAGAAACTGTTTTAAAAGGTTTTTCATCGGAATCAATTTTTGAATAATTGAGAAGATTTTCAATAAGGGATTTCATTCTATTCGCCCCATCAACAGCAAATGCAATAAAGTCTTTTGCGTCCTGATCCAAAGCATTGGCATACTTTCTTTCAAGGAGATAAAGGTAGCTTGAAATCATGCGAAGCGGTTCCTTTAAATCATGGGCGGCGATAGAAGCAAAGTTTTTCAATGAATCATTGGATTCAGCCAGTTTTTTATTAAAATTTTCAATCACTTTTTGAATTTTTTTCTGTTCTGTGACATCAAGACTGTATTCTATCACTTCAGTTAAATCGCCTTTTTCATTGAGAATAGGATAGGCATGAATTTCCGCGTAAAAAGGCTCATTTTTTTGATTGTAATGAATGTGTTCCAGTATGATTGGTTTTTTTGTTTTTTTGATTTCTTCTAGGGGGCAAAGATAATTCATTTCTGAGCAGGGTTTATTCAGGGAATGGGTAAGAGAATAACAGGTATTGAGAGTATCGTGATTGTTTTTAACAGCGGCATGATTGGCAATTTTTATCTGATAGGTTTCAGGGTCAATCACACAAAAAGGATGAGGAAGGGATTCTATGATAGTGTTTAAAAAAATATTCTGACTGTTTATTTTTTCTTTCGCGGCTTCTCTGGCTAAAATTGCGCCCAAAAGATCAGTAACAGTCAGGATTAATAAGATATCGTCCGGTTCCCAATCTTTGTTTTTTATCATATCTTCAAATAATAAAAAGCCTGTCCATTGTAAATCTGAAAAAACAGGGACAGCCAGCAGGCTCAAATCTTTTGAATCTTTAAAAAATTCTTTTTCGTTTTCAGGCAGATTTTGATAAGAATTAATGATAAGGTTTCCGGTGGAAAGCTCTTTTTTCCAGCGTGACAGCTGATTAAAAAAACAAATCTCTGAATGATTAAAACCGGAAATAATTTTCTTTTCGTTTATTGATTGAGCTTTTAAATAACTTTTATAGGAATTTGCCCCTTCTTTATTTTCAAAAAAAGAAACTTTTGATACCTCTGAAAGGTCTAAAAGGTGAAAAAGCATTTTTTCCAGAGAAAGCTTAAGGTCGGTTTCAGATAAAAGAATCTGAGCTGCCGCTACCACTGCCCGTTCACTTTTTAAACGATTTTCAACCAAAGAGAGTTTTTTTTCTTTCTGCACTTTTTCAACTAAAAAATAACGGTAATAAATTGTGCTGATGAAAGCTGTTAAAAAAATAAAAATAGATAATTCCAATGTTTTGTTCTGAATTTCAATAAAAAAATGGATAGAAAAAAGAATGAGGATAATCCATAAATATAAAATAAAAAAAAAGAGTTTGCGGTTGTTTTTTTTCATCATCATTTCTAATAAATATAATAAAAAAGTGATTTTGTTTAAATAAAAAAATTCTGGGTCGGGAGGTCGGGAAGGATTTGGTAGCAATTTTTTTTTGTGGCAAGGATTAGGAATCTTTGTTCTATCAATCTGTTTGTCAACCCTGGAAAACCCTAAAGATTTTTTACCCACAAAC
>Ga0209518_1001563_pt1 | contig 23987 bp, 42 predicted proteins | sample RifGroB1_FD_183993 | JGI IMG/M metagenome (GOLD analysis project Ga0209518, IMG submission 183993) | Groundwater microbial communities from Rifle, Colorado, USA - Groundwater B1 (SPAdes) (version 2) | ecosystem: Environmental > Aquatic > Deep subsurface > Groundwater | place: Rifle, Colorado...
CCAAAATCACCACTAAAACTCTGCCGGGCTACCACGAACCATTTAGCTGCCCTTATAACCTTATCCGTCTCTTCTTTCCATTCCTTCCGATACTCATCATAAAACTGGCGGCTATAAGGTAATACTGCTACCCTACGATAAAATTGGTTAAACAACTCAGGATCAGCTAAAACAGAAAAGAAATCATATAGGCCCCGATCCAGATCATTATAGACCTCTAATGGCTTAGGCTTCTTAGCTAACAGAATCGAAGCCCCACCACCAAAAGGCTCCACATATCTTTCGTGGGGTATCTTAATTAACACGGGAATTATTTTTCTTACCATATTACCTTTTCCACCAAACCAGCGTATTGGGCTTCTCATTAATTCTCCACAATATGGTTAATAAATCGTAACAATCCCATACCCATTGCTAGGTCCAAATTTATGCTGGGTTGAGTTGTTCTTTAATCCCTGCTATATTTCCTAGACACCATGCAAGCCGGCTGTCCTCGCATGTATTCTGGCAGATATAATCTTGTTTTCCTTCACCGGTTAATGCTCTAGCGCAATAAAAACGTTTCTTCCCGATAATCTGCTCGGCATTTTTTAATAATTCAAATGGGTTATTGGAATATTTAAGATCTCCACGAGAATATTTTTTTAAAGTCGTCCAGAAGTTTGTTTTTTGCCATTTTAAGCCTAATGGGCACGGGCAGGCATAACTAATCTGATATGGGATTCCCATCTTAATTTCTTTCCTCTGGACAAGGCCAGAGCCATAACAATCCGGGCATTCTAATTGTTGCCCCTCTACTCTCCCTGCAATGAGGGCTTTTGGGCTAGGGTGGTTTTTTTGTATACCTTTTTCAATCATTTGGTCAGTTATTTCCCGGATGAGTGCTACAATATTGGTAGTGGGATATATCTGGATGTTTTTTTGGCAGATATGAATAATAGCCTCATAAAAATAGAAGTCCGGTAGATCATTAAGCAGAAGTCTGAAGATTTTTAGCTTTTCTTTTGTAAGTTCTATTCCAGCTAAAATAGATGTTAACATGGCCATCCCCTGGTTAAAAATTTTATCCTCCATTTTCTTTTATCTCCTCCCGTTTTTCTTGTGACTCATCCATATACTCGTGTAGCCCTTTCCATTCTTTCGGTATTTTTTTTATAGGGACCCTTTTAGCTTCCTGTAAGTAGCCCTCAAATTTCTCAGCATTAAAGAGAGTTGAAAGCCGAAGATACTTTCGCATATCAGGGTCATTGATCCATTCTTTTGTTTTGAGGTCTATCACAATTTTGAAATCTTCTAAGGTATATCCTTCTTTAAGTCTAGCAGTCAGAAATTTATTTGATTGAGAATTGTGGGGAAAAGTTGATCCTATTACTTGATTAAGATAATCAATAGCTTCATTACTTTGTTTTTGGAAAGATGTAAGGTCGGGTTTGCCCGACTGTATATTATCCTTATCCTCATCCTTACTTACTAATCCTAATACTAATCCTGCAGTCGTGGTTGGATTTTTTTGGGATAGACTATAGGGATACTCTATTGATAGACTATCGTAGTAGTCTAAAAAATCCTGAATTAATGGGCACTTATGAAGAGTAAGGAGATGATTTTCAATGTTCGTTTTAACTTTATCATTGAAAACCTGATGTTGAAGCATTTTGCGTACCCAAACGACAGAAAAATTTGGATGGTATAGAGTATGCCGATAGTCTACCGATAGAGTATGTATCTCTTGTTTTAATTCTTTGGCCGAAAGTCCTGTTTCTTCCTGGATGGTTGAAACAGGTAGATAATAGATACCTGAAATATGGCCATGAGGATTGGTAATAAAATATAAAAAGAGGCCTTTGGTACGAAAAGAAAGAGGTTTTACTTCGGGGTCAGTCCAAAAAGAATCGTTTACAAATCTTTTGGCCATATCTTACCTCCATAACAAGGTTAGAGAAGGGGAAGTGTTATGGTGCTTCCCCTTCTTTCCCCAGGTAAGTCAAGAGGGGACTTTGGGCGGAAACCCTCATGCCTTACCAGGCTGTCAAATATAGAACCTGGGGATCAGCCAAGTCCAAAAGGAGTGTTGAATATATAATACCATGTGCTTTTTAGTTTATCAAGATTAGCAACTATTCTTTTTTTTAATCGTTCGGATGAAAACCATGTGAAAAAAGAATAAGTATTTTGTTGCTTTTCTTCTTGGGTAGGTTTAGATTAGTAAACTAAAAACAGAAAGGGTGTGAAGGGGAGAGAGAAATGAAACAATGGCTGGGAGACAACAATCTTAACGGTTGTCTGCGGTGTTTCCATGCCCGTATTGTGCTACAGATATGCCGGGGTAAGAATCCCCGGAAAGGTGGTAGGAGACGCACATTGTTAGATACTGTGCTTACACCTACAGTCCCAGCCCAGAGACCAACAGGATCGGGCATCCGGCGTATATACTGTCGGCAAGGACTGTGGCGAAAAGAGTATAGAACCGTTTCTACCTTCTTTGGTTTTATGGGTAGGCGGTGCGAATGGTTTGAGGGGGAAGAGACATGACTGCCGAGTACCATCATCTTACCAGGGAGTTAGAGGTACGGGTACGGGAGATGTTTGAAAACGGGAAAAATATTAGCCAGATAGCCAGGGAGATCGGGTATTCCCGGGTGACCGTGCAGAAGTGGATAAAAAAATGGAGGCTTAAAACGGGTAAGCTAAAGCCGCTAGGCCACATGCCTAGAAAGGGATTACCGCCTATCGTGGCTCGGTATGATCGGTTGGCGGCACAAGGTATTCCGAAGGAAGTGGCTGAGGCCAACGATAAAAATATAGAGCTATGTTTAGAGTGGGATAGGTGCGAGATATGTTTGCTGAGTCCGGGCAAGCGGAAGCAGTTGAAAGATATGTATTATGCGGGTTTTTCACCGCCGTTGATAGCCGTGTATCACAAGATTCCCTTTAGGGCGTTGGCGGGTCATGCACTACGCAAGAAGTGGGATCGTAAGATGGCCAACGATCCAGAGAGGATAGCGACCGAGCGGGATACGTTGCTAGATGAGGTGTATCATATCATAGCGGAGTCAGAGGCGAGTGGTACACCGGCGGATAAGATAGCGGCATTAAAACTAGCGGCACAGTTGCAGGAAGTTGGGTCTTTTAGGGCAGAGAAAGAGAATACCCCGCAGAGGGTTTTTACTCCGGGAGTGTTGGTGAAGATGAAGCTAACGCTTAATAATACTGGGCAGACAAGAAATACCCTAGAAGAGGGGGAAGAGAATAGCGAGATGCTAGAAATCACGGCAGGGGAACTAAAAGGAGGAAAGGAAAATGAAATATAGGAATATTTTTGTATTTCCGTGGGGAGAGATAAGAGTTCCAGAGGAAAAGGAGGGTTTCGAATATCCTATAATTTACGGTGGAGATGCTATTAGTGACCAGACTGTAGATAGCGGGGATGTATTTGAGGTTACATTACTTACTGCGGCCAAGAGGTATTTTAATCCGCACCCAAACTGCTTCTATATTGCGGTTGTATCGCCAAGCCAGTATGAACCTTTGGAATATTTTAGTTCTCCAGAATGGCCGCTCAAGGTTACTCGGGTAGGAGACATGCGGGTTCTCTTATACGATAATATCCTTATTTACACACATAAAGACATTCCGCTAAGCAAAGGAGGGAGACACAACAGTATTTTCATATCCGAGGCAGTTTTTATGGGCGGTAGCGGTGAGGGAGTAGTGCTTCTTAGAACGGCGGTATAAGCATGAAGTATCAGCTTGGTAAGTTTAAATTTGGGATAGTAGTTATGAATTTTGGGTATGCAATAGGAGTTAGAGTCAATAACCGTGCATGGCGGATAAAACTCCCGATACCGTTACAATGGGCAACTATAAGGTATTCAATACGGCAGCAAGGTCTTTTAAAGAGCATTCGCCATCGCTTTTGGGTTTGTTAAGAGGAGAATAGAAAAATGTCTGAGACCCTACATCCATTATTCCCGCTTGGCGGGGCTTCTCTGCCACGGCCAGGGGCACTGCCTAAAAGCCCCAACATACGAGAGTTGTTGTTACGGCAGAAAGAACTACTTATTACGAAACTACAGAATATAGAAAGGGCACTCACTTTATTAGAAAAGGAGGATGTACTGGAGGGGGTTGAGATGTGTAGGGAGATTATGGGATGGTGAAACGGATACTGACGCTAATATAACGCAGTAATCAGCCGCCCGTGTAACGGGTCGGCTGGATGAGATTGTTAAATTTATTTTATGGAGGTTATTTTATGCTGACAGATGATGAACTGAGAGAAGCATTTATGGCAACGAATACGGCAGAACCCCTAGCTGAAGGCTGGCCAGGCCTTGAAAGATTTGCGAGAGAAGTCGAAAGGCGTGTGGAAGAAAAGCATTTGCCTCTTGCCGATAGGTACGGCAAGGAATGCGACGTATGTGGCGTGTTCCATCCATTGTCGAAATTGCAATGGAATGGTGCACAATTAGTTTGTTTTCCAATTTGCGGATAACAATTAGTTGACCCCGCATGGGGTCAAACGGGAGGTTGAAAATGCAAGATTCTATCCCTTATGAAAACATTGGGAAGCAGGAGTACGAAATAGAAATATTCAACACGCTTCGTAAAGTGAAGCGTGCTGGGAACGAGTTAATGTCACTTTCGCCTGAAATACTGATATTCACCGATTGCACCCATCCCATGCAAAACATCATAGTGCCGGAATCGGAAATCAAATCATGGAAAAGGATTTAACGAATAGGTGAGCGGCGGGTGCTTCACCCGCCCGCTGGAGGGACTGGTTATACGGTTTATGGAGGTAATATGGAAAATCTTAGGATAAAGTGGGTATGTAGATGGTCGCCACAAGAGCGTCAACTTCGGTTTTTTCGGATAATGTGGGAAACATATAGGAAAGGCCCTGATCCGGTACGTTGTTATTCTCACAAGCTTGCTGTGTCTATAAAGCGATGGCTGCCACGCATTACGTTTCGCGTCAGTACCGGTGGTATTTATGTATAACGATATAACTAAGCTGTCGGGCTTTGCCCAGTCAGCTTGAGTGCCTTGTTAGCGAAATTCTTTTAATTGGAGACCGCCATGAAGATTGAAGTTTATCCGCAGTACCGAGATTACGCCGGGATGCTCGACTTTTACATTTTTTCAGTTGACCATGACGGCAGCAGATCCTTTTGCACCTCTTTGGAAAAGATGACCTTCCAAAAACATACAGAGGAGAGGACGGTTGAAAAGCCAACGATGTCCCTTAATCAGTATGTGGCAAAGCCATTTTTACAGGCGATGGCTGATGCGCTAGACAAGCTCGGCATTCGGGCCACGGGGAAGCCGATTGCTGAAAACGAGTTGGTTGCCACCAAATACCATCTTGAGGATATGCGAAAACTGGTATTCGAGGCTTCTCGCTAACGTAAAGGCTGACTTGCCGTGGCTTCCACGGTCAAGTCCAGCCGCTTGTTAGGGGTTTAAAATCCCTAACCATTGGAGGAACGATATGAATATAGATTTATGGACAATCGTAGTGATAACGCCCCAGATAATTGCGCTAATTGCGATGGTGTTCGCGCGACGGGCATCAGCTCGCGCCTGTGCTGCGAGTGAGTTGGCTTCTGTGGAAGCCTCTAAAGCCTTACGGTCAATAGATAATGTTTTATCTTCTCGCTCTGCGACCCGTACTGCTTCCATTGATGATCTCTTATCCTCTTGTAATTTTAACCATGAGGACATTTTGTTATGATTAGGACTTCCAACTTGGATTCTACCTGTAGCCAAAAGGTGACGCACTTTTTCTTCTCCCCACTCTTCATATTGGGCAAATGGATTTCTTCTAGTCATAACATTTCTCCCCTAACGCACGAATTAAGCGGCGCAGTCCCACTGCGTCCGCTTGAATGATTTGTTAGACCATTTTGGGGAGGCGCTTATGTGTTTAAAAATTGAAGAAATAGCCATGATGAACGGGGTTTGCCCTCTTTGTTTAGGTACTGGATTATTGCCACGGGAAGAACCTATATCCACTTGCACGTTCTGCCTCGGGAGCCGCAAAATAAATATTACAAAAGAGAAAGGCGAAGAGATCGGAGAAAGCGTTGAGTAAGAATAGTGACCGCCGTACCCGCAATGACGCCAAGGAAGATGCTGAAACCTTGAAGAAAGTAATCCATAATTTCTCCTTTTATTTATTATTTGGGTCTAACGACTGAATTGACCGGCGCTTTTGGGCGTCCGGTCGAATGACTTGTTATACCAGTTTTAATGGAGGATGAAATGGGAATCTGTTGGTACTGTCATTGGGGATGGCCGAAACCCGTAGCCGATATTTACACGAGGGCTTGCGTTGCCCTGGGAGATGAAGACGGACACGCCTTGCACTACGGACCAGCACATATTGTTTGGGAAGATGAAAATTTTGGCTCTGCCGAATGGTGCCTTGAGCACTTTGATGAATACTCCGAGAATTTGAGTGATACCGAAAAGACAGTTGTGCGACAGTCGCTTGTGGAACTTGTAGCTTTGCCATTGGATGTCCGAGATGTCGAGCCGGAAGATTACGACGATGAACATCCTGCACTATTTCCTCCCCCGGCTGATGTTGTGATGGTGAAGGTATAACGACTGAATTGACCGGCGCTTTTGGGCGTCCGGTCGAATGACTTGTTATGTAAGGTTTTATGAATCTTATTAAATTTTTTCATTCCATTCGGTTATTTCCTAAGTGCGGTGCTTGGATGATTGAGAAACGCCCAAACTACCAAGAAGAGGATCTGGATGAATGGGAAACTGTTGGTTCCCATATTTGTTACCGTTGGAAGTATCACGATGGATTACACCGATGTCATTGCGGAAAAATATTTCATACATAACAGTTTGGTAGGGAGCACAAAACAATCATGAATGGTAGAAGGAGGTGAATAAGTTATGACTTGGCGGGGATGGTTACTAGCAGTGGTGTTAAGCATAGCAATTAGTTCCGCTGGATGGGCAGGGGGGCGGGATAGAGAATGTAGTGGGTATCGGGCCAGCACAGGGGATTGCGATAGAGACGGTAAACCGAACTGGAGGGACCCGGACTGGCAGGATAGGAATAACGAGGTTGAAGATTATTATAGAGATGACGATGGAGACGGGATAATTAATTCGGTTGACCCAGTGGAGGATGAGGATGTCTCTTAAAGCCGGCGGTAGGAAGTTCAAAATTCTCTATGTAGATTTTCTGTGGCAGAAGGTTAGAAAGTACGGGTCAGAGAAACAAGATATAGACGAGGGATTAAAAAAAGAACTCTGGCCGATCTTAGAAGCCGCATCAGAGGCCGGGGAGGAGATACGGATAACGGACGATAGGGCTATGGGCGTACCACCAATTTTTTATTTAGCCGTGTCATTAAGTATACAGGCATACCTGGAACTTGCTCTAAAGACAGGTAAACCACTGGTGTTAAATAAACAGCCCAGTGCCGAGCAGGGGTACTCTCGTAAGGCGATGCAAGAATTAAAAAAAAGGGGTATAAATTGAAAGCAATTGATATTGATGATGATCCTATTGATGATCCTATTGATCCCGATAGAGCAATAGATGTGAATTGGCGGAGATATTTTGCCGATGTAGCCAACAGGGAAAAGGAGCATTTCTCCTATCCCTCGGCTTATACAGAACCCGAACCCGGAATGCCACCATATTGGTTAAGGTTCCGGGTTTTTGATGTTGCGGGTACCGTGCGGACTAGGTCATGCATAATGGGAAAGAATTAGAGGAGCGCGGAAATGTTTAATCAAGGGCAGATAGTACGGCATAAATTAAGTCCACGTGTACATTTTTTGGTCTTGGGGCAGTTAAGCCCCGGGAATTATGTTTTACGGGTGGCGGCTGGGGAGGTATTAGATTTATCTCAAGTAGTAGTGCTCAATGAGATAGAGTTAGAAGGAGTAGAAGATGAAGGCGGGGAGAGGATTCCAGAGGCCGAGGACTATGACTGGGAGAATACCCCGGAACTAGGAATAGATGACTTAATAGGGAGGTAAAAAGATGAAGATAGGGATAAAAGCAGGAGAAGAAGTAGAACTTTCTTACAAGAGTTATTCTGGATACATGGAAGATACCCTTCTAATTACAGTTGAGGCTATGGGCGGCAACAAAACTAAGGAGTCTATTATTTCTATTAATAGGTATCCGATACTGAGGGTTTGTGATAAGGTTTTTGAACTAATTTTAACGGCTCCAGCAGGGCGGAAAATATTTAAAAATACACTAATGAAGGTTTTGTTACATGAAGAAGATAGTCCGACAGAAGCGGAATAAAGAAATAGCCAAGCTATTTTGGGAAGAGCACTGGCCTAAGAAACGGATTGCTAGAACGCTAGGCTTAGATATTACAACGGTTAGAGATATATTGGGAAAGGAAGAAGCCCCACAACCTTTGACCACACAAGTTCCTATACAACCTTCTACTCAGGTAAAGAAAGAAGGTAAAAAGAAACTAGAGGACTATACCTTGGAAGAGGCAGAGGGGATAACCAAGCTGATAGAAAAGGTTTTAGAAAAAGTGGGAGGGTAAAGCAGATGGAAAGGTGGGGTATGTTAGAAAGGAAAAGGGAGGAGAATAATGCAAGAGTTATATAGAGCAGTATTTATAACACAGATTTTTAGTTGCGAGCGGTGTTTCCAGGCAGTTAGAGAGGTGTTTACAAAGACCAGCGGACTAACTATCGAAGAAGGTGAGACACTAAAACAGGCCAGCGAAGCCAAGAACCGGACTAATGTGTTTGGGAGAATGATTAAGGTTGCTCTCCCCGCAGAAAACCAGCGTCCAGAACGGGCTTTTTTGCACGGCATTATCCAGTATCGCACTATGCACAGCCTGGACATTATTTTTAGAGACAGTATTCTTAAAAAAGTTACTGGAGCGATATGCCATGAAGTCAGGATAGCTGTTGTAGGGCATGGGGAGACCAAGCAATATGTATTAAAACCCGGGATAGAACCTATTGACGAAACGGCACAGGTTAAGTTAGCTCACCAAAGCGATTATCTCGAGATAGAAAGCACCAGGAGGCTGCTGGAGAACCTAAGCAATAAAGAGTGGATAAGCGAGGGCGATTTACGGAGACGGTTTGAAGACAGTAAAGGCCATACTGGAAGCTACTGGAGCTTAGGGAACAAGATTGAAACCGCATTACGGGTAGGCTTTATACAGACGGCTCCCGATACGACCCAAATTATGTTTTCTATTACCAAGCTGGGCCTGAAATTCCTTAAAGGGGGGATAATGACAGTATTAGAACATGAAAGGGGCCTGGTGAGGGGACTGCATCTTGCGATCTTAGAGTGGAACGACGGTATAGCATCTTTGAAGGGATTAACGGCGGGATTAACGCAGAACATGACCCGGTTGCTTACTGACGGTAGTATCCAGGGAGAAGATAAAGAAGAGCGGGAGGCTTTTTTGGACGAACTAGACAGAAGCCGGGACTTTAGGGAAAAGGTAGAGTAAAGGAGGAATTTTATGCTTTTAAAGGCAAAAATCAAGCAATATCAGGTAAAGATCGGTATAGGGCTGTTGTTAGGGGGATTGCCCCAGGATAAAAAAGCATTAGAATATCTTGCCGGGCATCCAGAGAGAGACGGTTCCTTAGCGGCTAGTGAGATGTTGGCTGATAATGCAGAGGAGCTTGAAGAAATTGAGGAAAAAAGAAGTAATAAGTGTATCTTTCGTAGAACGCCAGACGGAAAGCCTGCGGTTGACGAGCATCATGTCCGGGCTTTTGTCCGGGATGTGCTTAAAAAGCTGGAGTTAAATAAAAAAGCTCCGTGGAAAGGGTTCTGGATGAGCGTCCATACTGTTCCGATGCTGATTCCAGTTGAAGGAGAAGAGATTATAGAGAGCCGGGCATTCAAAGCTGGGTTTCCGAATCCTGCTAATATTGTTGTAGTGCATGAAGCGGTAAAAAACGCTACCCTTAGGTTCACACTGGAAATTCACGGGGATAATGGAGAGAAGGCTAGTATTGAAGATTTGCACTATATCTTTGAATACGGAGGGCGGTATGTAGGATTTGGGCCAGCCAAAACTAAGTCCATGAGTGAAACGCCTTATGGGATATTCACTTGTCATAACCTTGTTCCTTCTCCTGAATAGAAAAGGCTGAGGCCTAAGAACAGACCAGAAGGGAAGAGTCTTAGACCGAGGTATAGAGACGAAGGGCCATGGACTTGAAGGGAAGAGACTTGATATGCCTTTGACTGGAATGGAAAAGACGAGATTGGCCTTAGATTGGATAAGAAAGGATGCCCAGGGAATTGTAGTTGAATATAGTGTTGATGATTACCCGAAAGACTGGGAACTAACCCCTGCACTTTGGGAAAGGTGGATAGTCGGAAAGCTCAAGGATGCAGGTGTTCCGATCAAGGGTGTTTTGAAATTTTCGGGGCTTGAAAGTGGCACGCTGCATAGGCTGGACGACCCTGCTGATTTTGGTAGGGCGAAATGGGTTTGGGTACCTCCAGCCGCTTGTTAGGAGGTAATTATGGAAGGAAGCCGCATAGAAGCACAAAGGCAAAAGAATCTTCGGCGTTCAGAACTGCTGGGAAAAGTGTTTAGAATAGTTATTGTTGCAGGCAAAGCAGGACAGATTGGGTACAGGTGCTATCGCTCTAAAGGTATGAAGCTAAAATGTGGTCGTTGTGGGCGAGGGAATATTACGGTTGAATTAGGTTATAAATGCCGTGTTTGCGGGACGGAGGTAATACAGATTATATAACGTAGAGGTCAGCGGCGGCGGGCCGCTGACTCCAGAATTGAAACAAGACGCGAACCCGCCGTTCGCTGCACCGCTTGGTTAGGCCATTATGAGTCAACGCTTGCACATCGGAAACACGAAAGACGAGTTCTACGACTGCGTGCTGGAAAGCGCGGATGGCGCAGAAGAAAAACTGCGGGCAGATTGGCTCGCGATGGGAAACGGATTCTATCTCGGGCCGTGGAAAATACGAATCGGCGACAAGAACCTGTTCAAGGAAATCGAACCGATCATCGCAGGAATCTTCGAGGAACTTGGCAAGGAATACCCGGACGATGTTTGGGCGTTCTATGACGGCGAACGAAACTTGGAGCATCCGACGCGCGAGGAGCTGGGCGCATGGCTTTGGCCTAACGCAGAGGTCAGCCGACGGCGTAGCCGGTCGGCTGGAGCGACTGGTTAGCTACGGAAAGGGGAAACTTTTATGCATAAAGAAGAACTTATCTTTAAAGTAATTGAGCCTTCAGGAAAAGTCTATAAAATATACACAAACGGCAAAACTGAAGGGTTCGCTAAGGGTTCATGTATATTTAAGTATCATATTGGGTTGTTGAATCGTCAATTGGCTACTCAATATTTGGTCAATAAATCCCTTGCGTCATCATGTCCTGCAACAAAGGCAATATCATCAGAGCTAGGGGGATTGCAAGGATGACCGTTTCACCATAACCAAGGGGGTAATATGATGAATTTTTTATGTGGGCTTTATCAAAAGGGTAACCGAGAGCCTTACCCATTACATGCAAGAGGTCAATCAATAGATCAGCTTTACGGGGTGCCCATGATTCAAGTGGGTAATTTTTGTCCTGAAGGTGAGCATGATAAAGTTTCCATGCCGAAAGGACATCCTGCTCAAGCGATGTCTTGGGAAGAAATTCAACATCAATCATGTTTAGACTCTCGACATGCTGAGGAGCCAGAGTGGATGAACGAGTAGACATGAGGTCTTTAAATATTCTTAATTTTCTTTCTCTGCCGCGAAGGCGGAGCGTCCGCGTTGACGCAAATGTTAGGCATGGTAAAGGAGCGATGATGAAAACGGTAGGTGATTACCTTCGCAAGCTGCAAGAGTTCCCGGAAGATTGGCCAGTATGGGTTTCAACGCAAGCCGGCGGCGGAATTTCCATTGAACACCGGGAGATAAACGGCGAGCCTGTAGTGGCCGTCTTTGGCAGCAACGGCGGACGTTTCGGCGAGAACCCGCTGACCGACCAAGAGTACGAAAAAAAGTCCAAGTTGTTCCTTGGTCTGCGGCAGCAGGGTTACGAGTATACCTCAATCCACGGCGACCACCGACTGTATCGGCGAAGCGGAATGAACGATACCTGCTACGGCACTCACTTTGATAGACGCATTGTTGAACGCATGGTGGACGAAGGGCTGTTGCACGAAACCGAAGTGGATGTTGCGCGAGTGCGGCGTTGTACAGGGCAGGCGTTGACTTCATTGGTTTTGAAAAAGACGCCACTTATTACGAAATAGCAAAGGGCAAATTAGGTGCTTGCTAACGCTAGAACTCACCTGCCGCCGCTTCGGCGGTCAGGTGTAGTGACTTGTTAGGAGGAGGTAATTTTGTTTATAAGCCATAGTACAAGCCATATAATATCTTCCCTTGCTGCTATTGTAGCGATTATTATAGCTATAATCATGATTATTCGATCATTCCAACGAGAACGGTTAGCTAACCGTGCCTCTGCCAAAGCAGAAGAAGCAATGCGGTTAGCTTCTTTGGCTATAGAGAGAGTGGCTTCTTCACGTGCATCACGTTTAGTTGCATCAGATGCTTCCAATGCAAGCCGTTTAGATTCAAGCCAGGCATCAACCTGAGACCGTCTTTCTGTACCGAGGGAACCATGCAGTCCTTTTGCAATTTCAAGCAAGATAGCCTCCGGGCCTTTGGCCTCAAGGGGTTCAACAAGGTAGGATTTGTCCATTTTTATTACCTCCTAACGCTAGAACTCACCTGCTAAAACCGCCTTGCGGTTTTGGTCAGGTGGAGGGACTGGTTAGCATTTATGAAGATATTATTAAAGATATTTATTCCTCAATTTATTGGTTTTCCTTAATTAGAAATTCTTTGAGATGACTTGTTTCTACTGCAATAAAAAAGTACCCAATATAGGACAGGATTACTGGGGTGATCCGATATGCCAGGAGTGCAACGCCAGGTATTATAAGCCTGGTTGGGAGACGGGGCAGGATAGGCATAGGATAGAATTGCCCTGGTATTTAAAGATCAGGTACGATATAGATAAAGCCGAGCAGGGCATTATAGTAAAATACTCTCCTCTACCCTCTATTCAACCGTTCCACCAGAGTAGGGGTTACAATCGGTGTATAATTGGCCCCAGGGGCTCGACCAAGACATCCTCTGCCCTTATAGAAAAGTTGCTTATTGCCCAGAGGAACTTTCCTCGGTTCAGGCATTTTAAGTTTTTAATTGTGAGAAGGACCTATCGGGAACTGAAAGATTCTACACAGGCAACCTTCTTTAAGCTCTTTCCAAAAGATGAAGTAAACTGCATCTATAGGGGTGGAGAAGAAGAAACGGCTAGTTTGATCTTACAGGGAGCTAACCCAGGGGTAGTAGATTTTATTTTTAGAAGTGCCCAAGAGCCAGAGGATGTTGGTAAGTTCCTGTCCGGTGAATATACTGGGGTACTTATTGATGAGGCCGTACAAGTACCGAGGATGGTACGAGATGGGCTGGTAGGCTGCTTACGGTATCCAGAAGGCTTCCCCCCAAAAGATTATCATATTGATCTTATAAGTAACCCCCCTGACTCCGAAGAACACTGGATATATCAGTGTTTCTATCCTGAATCCAGGAAAAAATTACCCAACCATGCCCTTTTCCTCAATACTCCATTTGAAAATAAACCGATGCTCCGTAACGACCCCAATTATTACAATAAACTTTGTGAGGCAATGCCCCCGGATATGGCTGAAATATATGTTTATGGAAAGGTGGGGTACATACAGAAGGGAGACCCTTTTTATCCCTGGTTTGCGAAAGATTTGCATGTCTTTGATAAGACACAGGAAAAGCTGTCTCCTTACGGGACAATACTCAGGGGGTTGGATTTTGGTCTGGGTAAAAGTGTTTGTTTATATTGCTATGAAGATGAGAGAGGGAATATTGATATACTGGATGAGATAGTTGTGAGTGATCGGGGAGGGACAAAAAGATTGGCTGAGATGGCGATACTCCTGAAAAACAGATGTTATCGGGACTTTCTTTTTGAAGATTTTGCCGATATTGCAGGCAAAAATTATACTTCTGCAAGTCCAGATACCTCGGATTTTGATATTTTGACGAAATACGGTATTATCCCCCGGGGCAGGCAATCGCAATATAAAGAACGTCGTAATATTTTGTATCACTTCCTTACAACTATTGACCCAGAGCTAAAACGGCCTAAATTGCGGGTAGATAAAAGTTGTGTGAATATTATCCGGGGTTTTCTGGGGGGCTATCGGCAGCCTAAACAGAAAGACCGGACAACAACCCAAAAAGTAATGCCGGTAAAAGAGGGGCATTACGAACATTTTTTTAATGCCTTAGAATATATCTTGGTGGGGCGTTATGGGATGGATGACCAGGCAGAACTACCGCTTAGGGGTAAGAGACGGGACACATACGATAGTGGAGAGGACTGGTTTGGAGAGATGGAACCAGTAGAAAATCAATGGGGATACTTAGGGAGGTGAGAAAAATCAAAGAGTTTATATTTCATTGGGGAACAATAATGGGAAGTAGTGGGCATAAACTGATATTATTAGGGACAGCAATTTAAGATGTGTCGCTGCAAAAAATGTAATACACCCTTAACTAGACATAGAACAGACAAGGTGGAGATAGAGGAGATTAGGTGTTTCAATGGGCATGTGATAGGCTATGTGGTTAATGGACAAGTGGATTTTATTGCTGACCTAGAGGAAAAGAAGGTAATTGATCTGCAAAAAAAGGGAGGTCAGCGGGGAGTGAGTAAACGATGGAGCAGAAAAGTAGCAGAAAAGTACTTGACATGAATAAGAAAAAAAACATAAGCTAATAGATAGCTTTTTTTGTGTATGGTAAAGGCCACCTGCCCCGGAACAGGGACCTTTGTAATACCAGAGCCAATAAAATCCTTGCAAGGGGGATTTTTTAGGGGTAAAACCTTAGAATCCCCCTTTTTTATTGGCCAAAGATGGAGACAGAATGTTACTTGATTCATTAGATTACGAAATATTGGGCTTGCCGACAGTAGGTGGTAATATAGGGGATCTGTTTGGCAAGCCCAATATTGTCAGAGAAAGCCTAGCGGACTATGACTATGCAAAGGCTAAATGGAAGAAGTGGCAGAAGGAGACAAAAGAGAGCTTTGGGTTTTATGATGGGTCAGGGCAATGGAATAAACAACTAAGGACCTTTTTGGAGTCAAGGAGAAAGCCTGTTATTACGATCAATCAAATTTTAGGGATAGTGAATTTAGTAATCGGGCATTATTGGATCAACCAATTTGATACTAAGGTCTTTCCTGTAGAATCGGGTGATGAAGTAGTAGCAGAGATATTGACTGAAGTGTTAAAACAGATTGAGAGCCAAACAACGGGTAGGAGAGAGGTAGGCAAGGGCTTTATCCAGGCCCTTATTAGTGGAATAGGCTATTTGGACTTAGGATTAGAGGAAGATATGTGGAGACAAAAGGAATACATTAGATATAAGGTCTTTAATCCCTTACATGCCTTGCCCGATCCCGATTATACAGAAGATGATTTCAAGGATGCGGATTTTTTTATTAAAGAGATGGAGTTTAGTAAGAAGAAGTTTATAGCCGCCTACCCAGAGGCAGAAGATTTAATACAGGATTTAACTAACTATTATGCCTTAGAACTTGACTCTGGCATTGTTGACCACGATTCCCGTCCTGGCGGTAGATATGATGATGCCGATATGTTTGGTATGCCCCGGAACCGTACTCCCTACAAAGTTATCGAAAGACAGTATCGGGAATATAAAGATACCTACCTTATTGCTGATCCCTTTAAGGATAATGTAATAGAGCTTGAGCGGGAAGAATATTTACAACACAGAGGCACTTTTATAGATGATCTGGAGATTGTTAAAAAACGCACCCCTGCCCTAAAGACTATTTCTATCCTCCTTGGCCCTAACGAAATTATCGAAGGACCAGTCGAAAGCCCCGTACATAATTATTATTACTCCATTACCCCTATTTTTGCGTATGATTCTTTAGGGAAAAAATTTGGCATAGTGGAAAACTTGAAGGGGCCACAGATGGAGCGCAACAAACGACGGGCTCAACTATTGGAAATGCTGCTGTTAGCTCCCCAGGTTGGCCTTACTATAGATCACGGAGCACTTAGTCCGGCGATGATAGCAAAAATAGAACGGGAAGGAATATCGGCAGGGAGTATCTTAGTTAAAATGCCGGGTAGAAATATACAGGTCCGGCCCCAAGCCCAATTTCCTGATGGCTTTTTTAGGTTAGAGCAGGAAGCGAAAGACGACTCCTATGATGTTTCTAGTGTAAATAAAGACCTATTAGGCTTTAAAGATGATAAAACAGCATCGGGCAGGGCTATTGGCTTGAGACAAAGGCAGGCAGCAGTGTCGTTACAGGGGTTGCTGGAAAATTTCAAGTTTGCCAAGCAGCATCTTAGCCGGATGGTACTATGGCTAGTCCAGGACACCTATCAATATGATGACTTTATTAGAGTTATCGGCCAAAAAGATACCCCCCTTAGACAAAGGCTGTTCGATAAGGGGATAAGACGTATCTTAGAGGACTTAACGATTACCGATTATGATGTTGTAGTAGCGGAAGGGGAAAGCACCCCTACTGCACGGCTGGCAAGGTTTGAAGAGGCAATGAGTCTGCTCGAATCCCCTCTCCAAAAATACTTTCCCCCACAGGCAATGGCAGAGATAGGAAAAGCATTAATAGAAATGAGTGATATGCCAGGTGATATTAAAGATAGTATCAGGCAGCAGACAGAGGTACTAGGACAAATTATGGGCGGGGCTAATATGCCTCCTACGGGCCGGCAGATATTTCCGGCTGGAGGCAATATTGGAGCACCGCCACTACCACCACAACCCGGCCCGCCACCTATGGCGGCAGCTATAGTATAAAGGGGGAAGCATAATATGGTAGCTCCTAAAGTAAAAGCGGGTAAGACTAAAGTCAAGCAGGTCTTTACTAAATATGTACCGTCTCCACCGGCAGAAGCACCGGTTGTTGCACCAAAGGCCAAAAAGGGAAAAAGGGATGAGTAAAAAGAAGTATTCAGAGAAAGCCCAGGATAAGATAGCAACCGTAATGCGGGAGGGCTATGCAGGGAAATTGCATTCAGGCAAAGGGCCAATAGTAACTAGCCCAGAGCAGATGAAGGCCATTGCACTATCTGAAGCCCGGGAACGGGGCTATAAAGTGCCTTCAGTTAAAAAGAAAGGGCGATAGGATAAAATAGAGCTTGTTAATAAAAAAGAAGGAGGTGGTAAGATGGCAAAGACAGTTTGCAAACCAAGTCCGAACATGGAGCCCTCACAAGAAGGGATAATGAAAGGCATGTCTGGAAAGGGTACTAATAAGGGTAATGACCAGATGATGCCAGAGATGCAGAAAGGAACGAATAAGAAAGAGGGTAAGCATATGGAGAAATAACTTACTTCTCAGAGTAAGTAAAAATTGATCTTCTCCAAGCCGTTGCAACGGTTGAGAAAAGTCCCGTCTCATGGAGAAGGAAAGGGCATAGGAAGGGGGACATTCCTATTGAGCTTGGCTGGGTTATCCCAGTCCTCAGTAGAGAATGTCCCCCTTTTTTTATGCCCAAAGTATCGGGCCGGTTACTAAGCAGCAATGCTTACCCGAAACGGTTACTAGGTAGAAATACCTACCCGAAACGGTTACTAGGCAATAATGCCTACCCGAAAGAAAGGAGACCTAAGATGGAACTAAAATTTGATGCCAGTATTGCCGATGACCTTCTTGGTGAAGGTGATGGCAGTACAACTCCCGGAGATTCGCCTATTAGATTTGACTCTGAGACTCCCCCGGATACTTCTTTATCTGCTCTATTAGATGAGATAGATAAAGAACCCGTAAGCGGTGAGCCAGAGCCACAGATAGACGAGGCTCTAAAGAAGTTTATGGCTAAGTATGGGAACGATCCTGCAAAGATCGCTGCGGCGGCCCTTGAGTCGCAAAAGCGGATGAATAAGGTTGCCCGGGAGCGAACCCAGTATGAACGTGAGCTACGGGAGCGTGAAGAAAAAATAAGGGAATTACGCTCCTTAACAGTGCAACCCCCACAAGGCAGGCAAGCAAATCCTTCTCAAGACCTTCCTGAATGGGATGAGGTGTATCCAGACCCTAATAAGTTCTTTCCTATAATAGATAGGCGGATAGAAGAAGTTACCCACGCTGTCTTACAAAATGCCCGCCAGCAAGAGCAGCAGAGGCAGGCATTACAAGAACTTAAAACGGCGGATATAGAGTTTGAAGATAATCATCCCGAACTCAGTATAGAGGAAGTTGAGAAGGTCAAGCGTTATGCTGAACGTAGAGGCGTCCGATACTTAGAAGATGCCTACCGAAGCATTCTGTCTATACAACAGCAGACAGGCGGTAAGAATAGCGGCAAAGACAACCGTCGTGCAGAGATTGCTCGACTCACCAGACCGAGAACTTTACGGTCTAGCGGTGTCGGCGGTATGGGAAGCGGCGGTAGTACGAATTTAGAAGAAGAGCTACAGAAGGTCGCTAACGGGAGTATGGAAGACTATGCCAAATTACCGCCAACAGTTCAGAAACGCATCCAATATATGCTTGCTAGGGGGGGGTTGCCAGAAGAATAGAGGTGAGAAAATAAATGGCAGATACTAGCATTGCAACTGGAAGTGCTTTAACTCAGAAGTTATGGGATAAGGCGATAATTTTTGAGGCCATGAAGTATTTATACTTCAAGCGGTTTAGTGGCCCTGGTATGAACAATATTTTTGAGGAAAAGGATGATCTATCCAAGAAGAAGGGCGATAGGATAACCTATCAGCTCTTTATGAAATTGGCCAATGCTCCCTCTTTAAGCGGTAGTACCCTGGAGCTTAACGAAGAGGCTTTAGTTCCTTACTCCGATACTGTAACGGTGGAGTTAATGCGGAACGGTGTCCGGCTAGATGGAGAACTAACCGAGCAACGGGTAGTTTTTAACCTGCAAGAGACTGCCAGGCAGGCCCTAGCGATATGGTTAGCTGAAACGATAGATTCATATTGTTTCAGGTTTCTCTGGGGAGATACGACCCTTACCTTTGGTGAAACGGCGCAAGCACCAGAGGCTACTGCTATAGTCTATGCGGGTGATGCGACAAGCACTAGCGATATTGATGCGAGTGATACCTACGATCTTACTCTTATGGATGCGTGTAAGGAAAAAGCTATCACCCGGGACCCAATGGTAAGGCCGCTGAATGTTGATGGAGATGAGGTTTATATCAACATTCTACATCCGTTTCAAATTACCGATATACGGAGCAACACCGCTGCGGGCCAGTGGCAAGATTATCAGAAATATGCTGCGGCCCAGGATGGGCAAAAAAATCCCATCTTCACAGGGGCAAATGCCATGTACAATGGTGTGCTGATCCATTCCCATAGGAACATCCGTACAGTAACCAACTGGGGAGCGGGTAGTAATGTTAATGGCGCAGAGGGATTGTTCTGTGGGAAGCAAACCGGGTGTATAGCCTGGGCAAAAAAGCCTTTCTGGAGGCAGAAGTTGTTTGATTACCAGGATAAGGCTGGTTTTGCATGTGGAGCTATATTGGGTATTAACAAGACTATCTTCAATAGTCTGGATTATGCCGTGTTTGTAGTTCGGTCAGCGGCAGTAGCCCATAGTTAATAGGAGGTGATGGGAGAATGAAAAAGCTATTGATTCTTGCAGCAGCTCTTTCGCTTCTATTAACTCCTTTAGGGGTGGGGGCTGCGGATGATGAGAACTTCAAGATTTTAACAATTACCAGTGCAACCTATAACAGTTCGACGGCCGGTTATCCTTATTTAAGTGTGTCTCCGTGGCTTGATCTTACCACGGGGTCAACCAAGAAGATAGGTGGCGCAACTGATACTTATGGGTTCATGGAAACCTTTTTCCTCCATGCTATCAACAAGGGCGGTGCGGCCAAGAGCATTGTTGTCAGACTGGAGCATAGCCCTGACAAAGATGTTGCCTATACCCTGTTTGATTTCCCATCCATAACCAGCACAACTAATTATGTGCGAAGTTATGCGTCTGGGCCAGTCAATTTCCAAGGGGTAGGGCGGTATGTACGGGCGAAAGTGATTTTTGGTGGAAGCGGTGCAGCTTCATGGGCTATTCGCCTGAAGTTGCAACTAAAGCGGTAGTAAGGAAAGAGAAGGAGGGGGGGTATTAGGAAGTTCCCCTCTCCTATCTCCAGAAAAGGAGCATATTTTGGTTCTATTGACCTTTGTTGTTATCCTGACTATTGCACTTAGTATTGATCCCTTTACCACCGATTGTTTGAACTATAAAACCCTGAGCTTGCTGACATTTGGGGGAGTAGGGGCGGTGGTTTTATTCTGGAAGCAATATCCCCTATTTTCTGTTCTTGCCCTTGTGGCCTTATACCATTATGTCAGTCCGGCAGGTATGTTCCCGCCTAGTCTTATTGTGCTGGCTTATGGAGTGCTTTTTACCGCACTCTTTTATTTCTGCAAAAACCATCTCCAGGATAATTGGATTAAGATGGCTATATGTGTGGCGGCTATTTTCCAGGCTGGTTATGGTCTGATGCAAATTTTCTATGACCCGATATTTACAATGATTGACGAATCCCTTGTAAGTTGGCGCATATTTGGGACCTTCGGCAATAGTCAGTATTGGGCAATGTTTCTGGTGGCAGCTATCCCGCTATTTTTTGTCAATAGTTCGGTTCGTTATTTCAGGGCAATAGGATTACCTATAGTATTGGGGGCGTTATTAGCCAATATTGTTGTCCGCCATGAGATAGGATTTAGTGAAATGGTGGGGGTGATTGCCGGATTGATATGGGTGGCGCATTTAGGCATTAGGCGGCATTTCTTTCTTCCTTTTGTTGTAACGAGTCTTTTAGCAGGGATTTTAGTGAGTGTTATGCTGAGCTTTTCATCAGCAATCAGGAGTAATGTAGTTATGGCATTCAATAACCGGCTTTATATTACCAAAGAGACCATGTCTCTTATTAAGAAACAGCCCATAACAGGTTATGGGTTGGGCTTTTATGAGCCTATCATGTCGTTATATGATAAGCAATGGGAGCATACGCAGGCCCGGGGGCCTAACAAGTGGGGTAAAGACACGATTCTTACCTATGCCCATAATGAATATTTGCAGGCATGGTTTGAACTGGGTTTGCTGGGGTTGGTAGGAAGCGTGGGACTATTCTGTTACGTTGGATGGCAGGCATTATTTGGGACTGTAAATATGCCCTATTGGTATAGTGTATTTATTGTCGGACTGTTCGCATGGGTACATTTCCCCTTGCACTTGCCTTTTATGGCGGTGTTTTTTCTTAGGGGGACCGAGCAGCCACTGCCAGTGAAAAAGAAAAAGGGGAAAGGGTTGTATTATGGTTGCCCAATGCCCAGGACGGTGAAGTTTATTTGAAAGGAGGTGGAAATAAACATGGAGGTATTAGAATATTACGATCCGCAGGCAAATAAGGAGGTTAAGAAATTTTGTGGGATAGTTTTTATTAAGGGTCGTCCTACCCGGGTATTTGACGATACGATTGTTAAAAGGGCTATGAGGGCACCTGCTGTATTTCGGATTGTTGACAAATCCGATGAGGATCGGCAGGCAGAAAAAGCTGCCATGATAAAGCAGATTAGCTTGGCAGAGGCAGTAAAACAGTTGGAGGAGCGGCAGGATAAGGTGGATGATGCTTTGCAAAGTATCCTAGTCCTTTTGCAAGAGAAAAAAAGTAACTTGAGAAAAAAGGAGGATTAAAGAAGATGGGAAAGAATTACGAGCAAGACCTGACCCCTAAGTTGTATGGAACAGGGAACCAAAAGACCGGGAATGCTAGCGATATGGGGCCTTATGGTGTTCCTACGTTTACAACTGACGAGACCGAGAAAGAGATCAATGCCGGTGGAGGCCCGATCAATATGCCCCTAACAGAAAAAGAAGGCTTTTTTAAAAAGGGAAAGTAGCTAAAAAGGATGGGGCTGGCCCTGGGGAAAATAAGCCTAGATAGAGACAGGATGCCCAGCCCCTAGCTATAGGGATTTATATGGCAAAGTACAGCCTGTTACAGATGATAAATATTGTAAAGCATAAGCTGGGAGAAGATGTTTTAGCTACCCTTGCTTCTACAACCGATAGGCTGGCTCTATATTTGATGGATGAAATTAATCTCCTGATGTACGAAATAGCTGGGGCAGCAGACTGGAGATGGCTTTATCGGCGTGGGAACAGCTTCGCCACTGTAGTTAATCAACAAGACTATTCTGCCGCCGGAGGGGAGCTAAATAGCGATGCAGAGTATTACTTTAATTTCCGGCAACAAAAGACCCCACTCCTCTTGAAACGCAGGGATGAAATTTGGTTAGCGCATATCTATCCAGACTATACAGATAGTGAGGGCGACCCTGAAAATGTTATTGTGCCAGCCTATCAGACAATATGGCTTGACCCAATTCCTACATCGGTAATGACTATTTATTACGATGACAAAAAATATATTACCCGTCTGACTGCTGATGGAAACACGCCCGATATACCAGAAAAAGATCAACATATCCTTCTTACTGGGCTTACATGGAAGGGAATGGAATTTATCGCTAAAAGCGTAACACCGTTGTCAACAAAAGAAGAAAGCAAGTTTTACGCTAAACTACAAAAAATGATAGACATTCATAGTGACCCACTGCCAGATCATTATCCCAAAATGGCAGGGTGGGATTATGGAGAGAATCCCTATGCCTAGTTTATTGATAAGAGATTTTAGTGCTGGGAAAAACTCCCGATTACCTGGAAATTTAATTCCCGATAACGCTGTCCAGGATATTTTGAATTGGGAATTTAACGTTAATGGTGGGCCTAAGACTAGAAATGGCACGAGTAAGTATAACCCTATAGCTGTTGGGGCTGGTGGGGCAATAACAGGCATGTTTCTCTGCAAATATAATGATGGAACACGCAAATTTGTTGTATCCGAAGGGACAGAGTTGCATGTAGATGCTGCTGGTGTTTTTAGCTCTATCAAAACGGGACTAACTAGTGGGCAATATCCCCAGATGGCTATGCTGGCTAATCTGGCTGTCTTTGTCAATGGTGCAGAGGCCCCGCAAAAATATAATGGAACTACAGTATCCGATTTAGGTGGGAGTCCACCGGCAGATCCTTCAATAATTTGTGCCCACCGCAATCATTTGTTTATGGCTGGGGCGAGTGCCGACCCCAGTAAAATAACTGCCTGTGCGGTTAATGCCCCAGAGGATTGGACAACGCCGAATGATTCATGGACAGGCTATTGCGGGTATCAGGATGGAGACCCACCTATAGCTTTTCTTTCATTTATGGATACGTTTTTGTATGTGTTTAAGAGACAAGCTATTTGGCGAATACTGGGTAGTACAGGGAACTCATCTAGTGCTAATGTTTTTACACCAGAAAGAGTAGCATTTTTAACCGGCACAGTAGCCCGCTTCTCGGTTGTCTCAATCGGGTCAGACGCTTTCTTTTATGATGTTGAAGGGATAAAGAGTCTTGCCGATACCGAGCGGGCCGCTGGGATAGAATATCCTAATTTAACTTTTAACATTCAGAACGATATTATTGGCCTGAAAACACAGAATTATAGCATGTTTTATGGGGTTAATCATAAGACCAAATCACAATACTGGCTTGCTGTAGCTGAACCGGGACAAACCAATAACAATATAGTTATTGTGCTGGATTATTCTTTGAGAACGCCTGGGCCTGCTGGGACGTTGCTCCCTGCCGCAACAATTTTTAAGTTTACTGAGCCTAAAAACATTATTTCTTTAGCCCTTATAGAAGCTACTACAGGCCAAGACATTTTGTACGCAGGTTCACACGATGGCTATATCTATCGGTTGGATACAGGGACTAACGATAATGGATCGGCTTTTACCAAAAGACTCAAAACTAAATCCTAT
>Ga0209518_1001565_pt1 | contig 23950 bp, 23 predicted proteins | sample RifGroB1_FD_183993 | JGI IMG/M metagenome (GOLD analysis project Ga0209518, IMG submission 183993) | Groundwater microbial communities from Rifle, Colorado, USA - Groundwater B1 (SPAdes) (version 2) | ecosystem: Environmental > Aquatic > Deep subsurface > Groundwater | place: Rifle, Colorado...
TTGGCAGAGGCCGGTAAACTTGGGGATATGATGACCACTTCGGCGGTTACCCGGCTTTTGAATCACTTGGTTGATAAAGGTGAAATAACCATATTTTTTGGCTCCCCTTCTGGCAAGTAAGTTTTCTCCAAAGTTACTAATATTATGTAGGGATTGAGATTGGGAAAAAATGCTATGGGTTAGAGAATTTCTTCTCTGGAAATTCCAGCTTCCTTTAATAGTGAATTGAGAGTTCCCTTTGGAATTTCATCATTGTGTTTATCTAAAGAGAAAAGGTAACTTTCGATAGCATCCCTGACCATTCTTTGAGCTTCCTCAATGGTTTTGCCATAGGTTACACAACCAGGAAGAGAGGGAACAATGGCTGTATAACCCCCTTCAGGTTCAGATTTAAGAACAACTGAGTAGTTTTTCACTTTCATGGCTTAAAGTATAGCACAAAAAGTAAAGGGGGTTGAGATTGATAAAAGAGGCTGTATAATTAAAGATACGTTTTTTATATATGAAGGCGATTATTCCTACAGGTGGGATGGGTTCAAGAATGCAGCCGATGAGCTTCTATGTGAATAAGCATTTTCTTCCCGTTGCCAATAAACCTCTTATTTTTTACCCCGTTGAGTCAATTGCTGCATCCGGAATTAAAGAAGTATTAATTACCTATAATCCTGGAGGACTTGATCTTGCTAAGAAGTTTTTGGGGGATGGCAGTAACTGGGGATTAAAATTTACATATGTCGTGCAGGAAAACCCTCGTGGAGGGCTTGCCGATATTGTTAGAGTTTGTGAGAAAGAATTGAAAAAAGATTTATTTTTGCTTCATTTGGGAGACAATATTTTTACTGAAGGCATAAAAACCCAAGTTGATTATTTTATGAATAACAAACCAAACGGTATGGTAACTATGCTTAAATTCAAGGATAATTCCAGACTTGGAGTTCCCGTATTTAATAAAAAAGGGGAACTTGTAGATTATCTCGAGAAACCCCAAAAGCCTCCTAATGAGTTTGCAATTCCCGGTCTTTACTTTTTTGATAACAATGTTTTTAAGTGCTTTTCCGGAAAGGATAAAATCACTCCTTCGGAAAGGGGAGAACTTGAAATAAGAGCTCCTTATATGTGGCTTATTAAACACGGGTATAAGGTTGATGTTCAGGAATACAAGGGTAAATGGCTTGATCCCGGAAAATTTGATGACTGGATTGATTCAAATCAGTATTTATTAGACAGGACATTGGAGCCTAAAATCGGAAGTAAGATTGAAGAAGGATCTGATATCACCGGCAGGGTATATGTCGGAGAAGGTTGTACCATCAGAAATTCGGAAATTAGAGGACCGGTTTCAATTAAGGATAATGTTTCCATAATTGATTCATATATCGGTCCCTATACATCAATTGATGAAGGGTGTTTAATTGAAGGCTCGAGAGTCGAAAACTGTGTCCTAATGAATAATGTCAAAATTTATAAAGTTAAACAGCAAATAGATAATAGTTTAATAGGTCCCGAAGCTTCTATTTCTTCCACCGACGGAAAGCATTCTTGTTTGGAATTTTTCATTGGAGAAAAAGCAAATATAAAACTATAATTTATGCGTCTTCTTGTTACAGGCGGAGCGGGATTTATAAGCGTAGCTTTCAAAACCTACATATGAAAATATTAATTACTGGAGGAGCAGGTTTTATCGGATCAAACTTTATTAGATATTGGTTGAAGAATCATTCTGGTGATGAAATTACCAATTTGGATAAATTAACCTATGCAGGGCATATTTCTTCAACTAAAGATTTTAAAGATAATCCGAATTATCAATTTGTAGAAGGCAATATTTGCGACCCCAAAATAGTGGACAAGGTGGTAAGCGAAGTTGAAACCATTATCCACTTTGCGGCAGAGACCCATGTCGATAGATCCATAACTGGTCCTCAAGTATTTCTTCAAACTAACGTTATCGGAACTCAGATTCTTTTAGACGCTGCCCTAAAACATGGGGTTAAGAAATTTCATCATGTTTCAACAGATGAAGTTTTTGGAGCTTTGGAACTTGATGTCAAAGAAAAGTTTAGTGAAAATACTTTGTATGACCCGCATAGTCCGTATTCGGCCTCAAAAGCAGCCTCTGATCATTTAGTTAGATCATATTTCCACACGTATGGCTTACCAATAACAATTACAAATTGCTCTAATAATTTCGGTCCTTTTCAGGATCCTGAAAAGTTTATACCCCGTGTTATAACCAATTTGATTGAGGAAGGAAAAGTACCTCTTTATGGAGATGGCAAATACGTTCGTGATTGGCTTTTTGTCGAAGATCATGTAAGAGCCATTGAGTTGGTTTTAGAAAATGGAAAGGCGGGAGAAACTTATTTAGTTGGAGGATTAACAGAAGATATAAATAATCTGGAGGTAATCAAAAAACTTCTCAATATTTTTGGCAAAGATGAAAGTTCAATTAAATTTGTTGAGGATAGAAAAGGCCACGACAGAAGATATGCGGTTGACTGGAGTAAAATAAATAAGGAGCTTGGTTGGAAGCCATTATTTGGCTTTGATGAATGGTTGGAGAAAACCGTGGGTTGGTACAAAGAAAATTCCTGGTGGTGGAAACCATTAAAAGAAGAGGCCGAAAAGCTGTATGAAAAAACAGGACAAAAATGACGGATAAAAATTACATTACAAAAACCTCGATTCCCGGGCTTGTTGTTATAGAAAGGCCTGTTTTTAAAGACGAGCGCGGGTTTTTCCGAGAAGCCTTCAGATTAAATGATTTGGAGGACGAAATCGGGATAAAATTTAATGTAGTTCAGGCAGACCATTCCTATTCCGTTCCAGGTGTAATTCGTGCTCTTCATGCCGAAAATTGGAACAAATTGGTTTATCCCTTAACAGGGAAGGCTTTTTCGGCAATTGTGGATATAAGGCCCGACTCTCCCGCATTTGGGAAAGTTGAAACATTTGAGTTTAGTGAAGATAATCATAAGGCACTTTTTATTCCCAGGGGTCTTGCTAATTCAATTTGTGTCCATGGAAATATGCCTGTTCACTATCTTTACCTGGTTGATGCTTACTACGACGGAAAGGACACGAGGGCTGTTGCTTGGGACGATTCGGATTTAAATATTAAATGGCCGATTAATAATCCAATAATTTCGGAAAGAGACAAACACAATCCGACTTTAAGAGAGATGTTTCCGAAAAAATTTCCTGCAAAGCAGAATTAATATGAAGAAAGTTTTTGTAACCGGCGGATCGGGTTTGGTGGGATCCTTTTTTGTTGAGAGTTATTCTAAGAAATATGAAATTATTGCTCCGGAATACCCAAAAATTGATTTAACCAAAAAAGAAACGTTTGAAAACATAATTAAAAAAGAGAAACCGGACGTGATTTTGCATTTTGCGGCCTATACCGATGTTACCCAGGCCGAAAACCAAAGAGATGATAAAGCTGGTGCTTGCTGGCAAATAAATGTAGAAGGAACGAAAAATTTAGCTTTATTAGCAAAAGAAATAAATGCTCATTTTATTCATATCTCCACTGACTATGTGTTTTCAGGGCCTGGTCCATATAAAGAAGTTGATATTCCTGAGATAGATTCATCTAAATTGACTTGGTATGGGTTTACTAAAGCGGAAGCAGAAAGAGTAATTAACGGTATTTTTGGTAAGGAAAGGACTGTTCTTAGATTAATTTATCCTGTACGTGCTAAATATCCCGCCAAAATGGATTATTTAAGAAAACCTCTAAGTTTATTTGATCAGGGAAAACTCTATCCTTTATTTAATGACCAGCAGGTAACAATCACTTTTATTGATGAGGTGTGTTTGGCTTTGGAAAAAATCATTGACGGGAAAATATATGGTAATTTTCATGCGTCCACCCCGGATTTATCAACTCCATTTGAGTTAGTAAGTTATCTGATTGAAAATGCAAGAGGAGTAAAAAATGTTGTTAAACCTACTTCCTTAGACGAGTTTTTAAAAAGTCCCGGTATTTCACCAGTAAGATATCAGAAATTTGGAGGCTTAAGGGTTGAAGAAACCGAGAAGACTTTGGGAATTAAATTTAGTCCTTGGAAGAATGTTGTCGATCAGCTTGTCGCCAATTTTTAATTTTTTTGTGGTTTCCGGAAAGAAGAACTTCTGGAACATTCCATTTCTTATATTTTTCAGGCCTTGTATATTGAGGATACTCTAAGTAGCCTGGTTGGGAATGAGATTCTTCTACAATTGATGCTTCTTTTCCCACAACTCCCGGAATTAATCTGACAATAGAATCAATAATAACCATTGCCGGAATTTCCCCTCCGGTTAAAACATAATCTCCGATTGAAATAACTTCATCTACTAAGTGTTCATGAACTCTGTGGTCAACCCCCTCATAGTGGCCGGCAATTAAAATCAGATGCTCCAGTTTACTTAACTCTACTGTTTTTTGCTGCGTGAATCTTTCTCCTGTTGCGTCTAATAAAATAACTTTAGAATTTTTTGTTTTTAATTCTTTTAATGCGGAGTCAACTACATCAACCCTCATAATCATTCCCGGACCTCCGCCATAGGGCCTATCGTCAACCGTACGCCTATCATCAAGTCCCCATTTTCTTAGGTCGTGAATCATTATTTCAATCAAAGATTTGTCTTGAGCCCTTTTGATAATTGATTCATTGAAAGGTCCCTCAAACATTTTTGGAAATAGTGTGAGTATGTCAATTTTCATAACCATATTGTAACATTAAGTAATGGATAAAGTCGTAATTGTTATGCCTGCCTATAATGAGGCAGAGAATATCGGCCCCATGATTACGGAACTTTTCGAGAAAGTTTTTCCCAAAATCACCGGAATTGAAATGAATCTTTTGATTGTTGATGATTTTTCTCCGGATAAAACCGGGGATATTGTTAAAAAGTATCAGGAAAAATATTCAAAATTGTTTTTATTGCAAAAACAAAAAGAAGGACTTGGCTGGGCATATGTTAAAGGTTTTAGATATGCGGTCGAAAAGCTTCATGCCGATGCCGTAATGGAGATGGATGCGGATTTTCAGCATCCTCCCAAGTTTGTTATTCCCATGGTTGAGGCTTATATAAACGGGGCTGATTATGTAATAGGAAGTAGATATATAAAAGGAGGTTCAATACCAAAAGAATGGGCATTCTCTCGAAAAATTGTGAGCTATTTTGGAAACCTATTTATTCAGATATGTCTTCTTAATTTCAAAATACATGATTATACAACCGGTTTTAGATTGACGCGGGTTAAAGATGTTTTGGACAAAATTAATCTAGAGAAGCTTATGGCTTTAAAAAGATTTGCTCATAAAACAGATTTGCTTTATCAAACATTGAGGTTGTCAAAAAAGACTATTGAAGTTCCCCTGGAATTTGCATCACGGGAGAAAGAAAAATCGAAATTTAATTGGATAGAATTTATAGAATCTCTTAAAACTGCAATTATTTTAGGAATTAAGGATAAAATAAGGTTTATTAAATTCGGGATTGTCGGTTTTACGGGATTTTTGGTTAATTATTTGGGACTTGAAGCTTTAAAGAGGTTTGGTCTTTCAACTTATTTTGCTACTCTTTTGGCCACCGAAGCGGCCATTGTCTCTAATTTTATTTTTAATAACGTTTGGACTTTTAAGGATAAAACCATCACTAAGGTTGGCGACATCATTCCTCAATTTTTAAAATTTAATCTCTCATCTCTTTTTGCTGTTATTGTTCAACCTTTAATAGTAACCGCCGCAACAAGAATATTTTCGGATAGTTCGCTTGTCAGGCTTTTTGCTCTTATTTTCGCCCTAATAGTTGTAGTGATTCCCTACAACTACGTTGTCTATAACCTCTTTATCTGGAAGACGTGGAAGTTGCCTTGGAAAAAAAATTAATTCTGGCGTGATCTTCGGCCACCTTTTTCCTGGTGGAAAGTGCGGTTTCTCATCTTCCCCAATTTCACCAATTAAGCTATGTCGTACTTTTTGCAATCTCCAGTGGCGTGCTATTTCCATTTGTACACTATTAGTCGGAAAGTTTAGGTTTACCCCACGTTTTTAGAGGAATGGAGCCCAATTGGAGATGGGCATGGTGTTTTGGGAAATATAAGCGAGTGAAAAAAGGAAGATTGGAATAATTATTATGGCAAAAGCAATCTTAAACTCCTTAGTGATTAGTGTATTTGAGTAAGCCTTGATAATAAAAGGAACTGCGGGGAGAGCGTACCGCACAATATCTCTATGGGCTACAAAAAGGATTGAAAGAATAAATATGCCCGCAAACCACGAAACGACATGATCCTTTTCTTTAATCAATTTTAATACTCCTAAAATTCCCAGAAGGTAAATAAACACAACTTCCTCGAGCCAAAAAGTGCCTACCCAGGGAGCAGAGTAGTTAAATATTGAAAATGGGGGAAACATCAGATGGATATTATCCCCCGAATTAAAATAGGCCCAGAAATTTTTAAACTGTAAACCAAAAAGCGAAAAGACAAGAACTAGAGCGAGGGGAATGAAAAGTATCGGCCAATATTTTTTGATTTCTGTGAGTTTTAGTATATTTTTATTTGTTGTAATGGCGTTTTTTATCACAGGTGCGAAGATGGCAAGGATATAGGCTACAAAAAGAAGAATTCCGGGTGGTTTTGCAAGTTGTGCCAAAGCTCCCCAAATGCCAGCCAACAGGTATTTTTTGTTTTGGAAATAGTAGATCGATGCGAGCAGTCCAGCCATAAATAAAGGCTCTGCAGAGCCAACAGATTTAACAATCAACCAGCGGGCGGGGAATAATGAGAAGACAAGCGCTAAGAATAACGAATTTCCTTCATTCTGATACTGCCTTATAAACTTATAAAAGAAATATGTTGCGAGACATGATGCAGCAACAGTTATAAAAAGCATTGAATAAGGAAAACCTAAGAAAATTGAAAAGAGTCTAATAAGGAAAGGGAACAGAGGAAAGTGGGCTGCATAATACTCTAGTGGAAGTGGGAACTGAAAGCTTGCCCCGATTATATCGGGGTTATACAAACTTTTGGCAATAACCAAGTAGATTGGTCCGTCATAGTTGGAAACAATTGTGGCCATTCCGACTTGAGGCAAGGGAATCCCCCAAAGGCTTTTTAATCTGGCAAAAAAAGGGAGCCAGACAAAAAATGTGGGAATTAGGGATATAGCTACGAGCAAAAGAAGTCTTTGAATCTTTTTCATCATACTCATTATATGCTAGACTTTGCCTGTATGCCAAAAGCTTATTCACTTTCAGTTTTTTTACCTGCATTTAATGAAGAAAAGGATATTGAAAGAACCGTTTTGCAGGTTCGGGATACTTTGTTAAAAATTGCCGATGAATGGGAGTTAACAGTTGTTAATGATGGATCAAAAGACAAAACCAAAAAGATCGTTGAAGATTTGGTAAATCGCGATCCTCGTATAAAAATAATTAATCATGAATTTAATCGCGGCTACGGAGCGTCCTTAAGAAGCGGTTTTTATTCAGCCAAATATCCGTGGATTGCTTTTATGGATTCTGATGGGCAGTTTGATTTTACCGAAATTATGACATTTATTGAAAAACAAAAAGAAACAGGTGCAGACATTGTTGCCGGCTACTATAAAAAAAGGAAAGTTTCTTATTTGAAAATCATTACAAGCAGAATTTGGGAGCTATTCGTTTTTACCCTCTTTGGTTTAAAAACAAGAGATATCGACTGCGGTTTTAAAATGGTTTCAAAAAAAGTGATTGAGAAAATCCCGAAGTTGGAATCAGAAAGAGGAGCGTTTATCAGCAGTGAATTTTTAATTAAAGCTAAAAAAGCCGGTTTTAAGATAGTTGAAATTCCGGTAACACACTTTCCTGCAGGAAGGGTAGGAACCGGAAGAAAATTAAATGTAATCATTCAAAGTTTTGTTGATTTAATAAAGCTATGGAAAAACTTAAAAATTGGGTAAAAAATAATAAAATTGAATTTATAATTCTTGTCACAATTCTTGCGACTGGAGCTTTTTTACGGCTTTATAAAATTGGAGATTATATGACATTTTTGGGGGATGAAGGAAGGGATGCAATTGTAGTTAGCCGTTTTCTTAAATATTTTGACATTATGCTGATAGGTCCAGGAACTTCAATAGGAAATATGTATTTAGGGCCGTTTTATTACTACATGATGGCTATACCCCTTCTTGTTTCTAATTTTTCACCAGTAGGGCCTGCTGTAATGGTTGCTTTATTGGGAGTAGCAACAATTGCTTTAGTTTGGTGGGTGGGGCGAGAATGGTTTTTGCCTAAAGCAGCTTTACTTGCAGCGACACTTTATGCAATTTCTCCGACTATAATTGTTTACTCTCGTTCTTCATGGAACCCAAATGTGATGCCATTTTTTGCTCTTTTGTGTATTTATTCAATTTGGAAAGTTTATAAAGAGAATAATTTTCAATGGTTAATTATTTTAGGGATTTCTTTCGCTTTTGTTTTGCAATCACATTATTTAGGGTTGTTACTTTTACCTACACTGGGACTTTTTTGGTATCTTACCAAAAATAAAAATCGGGAATTTAAGAAGAAATTTTTAATTACCTCAATCATTTTTATCTTACTGATGTCACCCTTGGTTATTTTTGATGCCCGTCACGGTTGGCGAAATTTTGCCGCCATGGGCCAATTTTTTTCTGTAAAGAAAGACGCAGTTACTTTCAAACCCTGGTTTTTTGTTTCAAAAATTTGGCCAATATATAAAATGTCGATAACCAGCTTGGTAACAGCCAAAATTAATCCTCTTGGAGTAACAACTTCGATTGGATTAGCATCATATATGATTTGGTCAGTTATTAAAAAGAAAAATTTACTTTTGGTAAGTTGGTTAGGTTTTGGAATTTTAGGATTAAGCGTTTATAAGGGCCAAATATATGATCATTATTTTGGATTCGTTTTTCCTGCAATCTTTTTATTAATTGGAGCTTTAATTTATGAATTATCTCAAATCAAAAAACAGCAAATTTTTTTCCCTATTTGTTTGTATGTTTATTTAAGTGTCTTAGTGGCGGTTAACTTATGGAATACACCAATTAGAAAAGCTCCTAATATGCAATTACCCCGAAGTATTATGATTTCTAGATTTATTGAAGAAAAAGCTGGTGGAGAGAGATTTAACATTGCTACAATTTCTAAAAACAGCAACCGCGATGTCTATCAATATTTTCTTTCTCTTTGGGATGCTAAGGTGGTTGATACTGACCCAAGTGCGGTTGCCTATACGGTTACGAATCAATTGTTTGTTGTTTGTGAAATGCCTAAAGAAAAATGCGATCCGACCCATGACCCGTCGGCCTGGATTACCAACTTCGGTTGGACTAAAATTATCGATCAGTGGGAGGTTTGGGGGACAAATATTTACAAGCTGGGTCACACTAAATAATTATGAATTATCAAGAATCCTTAAAGATATTAGAACTCATCAATAAAACAAAAAGGGTACTTATTAACTGTCACTATAAACCTGATCCTGATGGAATAGGTAGTGCCTTGGCAATTTATCTTGCTTTAAAAAAAATTAGAGATTTTGAAATAGAATTAATTTGTCCAAGTAAACTCCCTGAATCTTTAAGTTATCTTCCCAATTTTGAAAAGATTAAACAGGTCAATTATTCTGAATTTGATTTTTCCAAATATGATTTGTGGGTTATTCCCGATGCTGCTAATTGGTGGCAAATATCGGGGATTTTGGATTTTAATCCTCCCAAAATAGATGTTATTAATATTGATCACCATGAAACAAATGAAATAGGTTTTGAAAATTCTATAATCTCAAAAGGATTAAGCTCGGCGTCAGAACTAATATTTAATGTTTTTGAAGATTGGAATTTAGAAATTAACAAAGATATTGCCATGTGTATTCTTTCCGGAATAATCGGAGATACAGGGGTTTTCAGATACACAAATGTTACTTCAAGAACTCTTGAAATAGGTAGCAGACTAATGAATTTGGGAGCCGATAAAAATATGATTGTGGCAAAAACTTACGGGTCAATTCCTTTTAATGAAATGAAGTTTTGGGGGAGAATTTTAGACTTAATGCAATTGGAAAAAGATTACAATTTTGTTTGGGTAGCAATCTCTTTAGAAGAATATGAAAAATACGGAAGACCAGTAGAAGCAAAGTCTGCAAGTGCCAGTAATTTTGCGTCAATAGTTGATAGAACCAATTTTGGAATCATAATAGTTGAAGAGAAGAAAGATTTTGTCACCTGTAGTTTTAGATCAAGGGGAAGTTTTGATATTTCACAAATTGCCCAGGAATTAGGAGGAGGAGGACATAAAGAAGCCGCTGGGGCAAGAATTGTGGGTTTGCCTTTTGAAAAGGCAGTAGACAAAGTTTTGGAAGTTGCCAGAAAGTATGCTAAAAAAACTAACTAAAGAGGTATTAGGACATAAGATTATTTATCTTCTTTTGTTGGTAATTCTTGGTTTCGGTCTTTTTCTTAGAGTCTATAACCTAAATAATCTTCTTGGTTTCTATTTTGATCAAGGTAGAGATGCTTTGGTTATTTGGGACCTCTGGCATTTTGGAAACATTCCTTTTATTGGTCCCACCACGGGAATTGCCGGAATATTTAGAGGACCTTTTTATTACTATCTTATTGCCCCTTTTTATCTTTTTGGAAAAGGTAATCCAATTTGGCCATCAGTGTTTTTATCGGTAACATCGATAATTGCATCGGCAGTTATGTATTATCTTGGAACGAAAATTCAGGATAGAACAACAGGTTTAATTGCAACCATCTTGTCTTCATTTTCGTTTAATATAGTTCTTGCTTCCCGTTGGCTTTCAAATCCGACGCCAATGCTTCTTTTAAGTGTACTTTTTGTTTGGATGCTGGTATTAATTGTCGAAGGGAAAAAATGGGCTTGGGTTTCGGCTGTTTTTATTGCCACAGTTTCTCTTTTTCATTTTGGTTCTGCAGGAGAGGTTTTTTACTTCCTACCCCTTCTTACTCTTTTTATTTGGAAAAGAAAACAATTACTAAATAGAAAAATAATTATTTGGTCGGGAATATTTGTTTTATTAGCAATTTTTCCGCTGGTTGCATTTGATATTAAAAATCACGGAATATTGATTAGCAATATAAAAAAGTTTTTAATAACTGATGAAAGTTTCAAGCTTCCAACTTGGAATTTCATTGCCGTTAAAATCGGATTATATTATAACGTTTTTACCAATAAAATTTTTAATGCCAGATACGCTGTTGAAAAATTTCTTTTAAGCGGAGTTTTGCTTTTTTTCGTTTATCATCTTAGGGATCTTATTAAAAAAGACGGAGTTAAAGTGCTCGTTCTTCTTCTATTGTCGGTTACTTTTGGTTTGATATTTTTTCAGGGGAATTTTGGCAATATCTATGATTATTATTTAACAGGCTACTACTTGCCTTTTCTTCTTCTTTTTTCGATTGTATTGGGATATATGTGGAAATTTAAATTGGGAATTATTTTTGTAGTTTATTTTGTGTATATATTCTTAACCAATAATTATAATGTATTGCATTTTAAATTCTGGGATAAGTCGGAAGGACTAAATAGTATTGGTTTTGTTAATCAAAAACAGGCTATTGGTTGGATTTATGAAAACGCAGGAAACAAAAACTTTAACGTAGATGTTTATGTTCCACCGGTTATTCCTTATGCCTATGACTATCTTTTTAAATGGCTGGGAACTACAAAATATAACAAAGAACCCAATAATGAAAACGTAGAATTATTATATCTTTTATATGAACATGATCCGGATCATCAGGAAAGATTAGATTCCTGGATGGCGAGACAAAAGGGAATTGGAAAGATGTTCGAACAGAAAAAATTTGGAGCAATTACCGTCGAAAGGAGGTTAAGGATATGATAAGCGAAGCTTGAAACGATTACGTTATGAAAAAATATTGGTTGCTAATAACAATTTTATTAATTGGGCTATTTCTTAGAGTTTATAAACCGCTTGAGCTTTATATGTACGGCCATGACCAGGATTTGGCGGGTTGGATTATAAAAGATATTTTAGTAAATGGTCATTTAAGATTAATCGGTCAGGAAACTTCTTCTCAGGGAGTATTTATTGGTCCGCTTTTTTATTATTTACAAATACCCTTTTATTTATTAACCAAAATGGATTCTTCAGGAACTATTATTTTGGTAACAATTTTAGGTTTGTTTTCGATATTTTCTTTTTACTTTTGTTTTTCAAAGATATTCGGAAAAAGAGTTGGTCTAATCTCCGCTTTTATCTATTCAATCGGAGTATATTTTATTTTTACAGATAGAGAAATTGTTCCTACCATGCCGGTTTATCTTTGGACCGTTTGGTTTTTTTATGGCCTTTGGCTCATTTTGAATGGGAAAAGTAAAGCCTATATCCTGTTGGGAACCCTTTTGGGAACTGCCTGGAATTTTAATATGGCCTTGGTAATTTTAACTCCTTTAATTTTGTTTGCCCAAATTTTTTCAAAAAAGAAGATCAATTTAAAGCATGTCGTTTTGGGAGTTGTTGTTTTTTTGATTGCCTTTTCTCCTTTCATTGTTTTTGAATTAAGGCATTCTTTTAGACAAACCAAAGCAATAGTAGCCTCACTAACTTCCGGCAAAGATTATGTTTCTGGAACCAGTAAGGGGTTTGCCAAGATGAACAGAGTCTATCAGCTGGTCAGAAAAAACACTTCAGCAATGGTTTGGGGTCAAAATAGCCAATTGGGTTATACGGTAACTTTTTTTGTTTTGATACTAGTTTTTATATATCTTCTTAAAAAGAACTTGATCAAAAGGAGCCTTGGCATAATTATGATTATGTGGTTGGTCTTATATATTATATTTTTTACGATTAACTCAATTAATATATCCGAATACTACTTAAACGGGATGAATATTGTTTGGATAGCTATAATTTCGATTTTTCTAGATCATCTTTTATTACAAAAATATTTAGGCTATGCGGTTCTTACTATCATTGTGGGAGTTAATTTAAAAGAGTTTGTTGTAAGACCCATCAACAGAAGCGGTTATTTGAATAGAAAAGCAATTGTCGATTTTATTAAGACGGATTCTCAAAATCATAACTACCCTTGTGTTTCAATTTCATATATTACATCCCCGGGAAATAATTTAGGGTATAGGTATTTTTATTGGCTTAATGACATGCATGTTAATCAGCCGATATCGGGAAGTCCCGTCTATACAATTGTCTTTCCGCACAGTTTGGTTGATAGAATAGATAAAAGTTTCGGGGCCTTAGGTTTGATTTTGCCAGATTACAAAAAGTATACTGAAAGTCAAGTAGAAGATAGTTGTCAGGGAGCAAATTCAAATTTGGTCGATCCGATGGGTGGTTATACCGAGTAATATGCAAACATTATCTATCGTAATTCCGGCTTACAATGAAGAAAAGACAATTAAAAACGGTTCGTTGGAAGACGTTTGGAATTACTTGAATAAACAAAAATATAATTGGGAGGTGATTATTGTTGATGATGCCTCAACCGATAAAACATTATTACTTTCCCAAAGTTTTGCAAAGACGCATAGTGGTATAAAAGTTTTAGCAGAACCACACCGCGGAAAAGGGGGTTCGGTCATTGCAGGAATGCTAAGTGCATCGGGAGATATTATTCTTTTCGCCGATATGGATCAGGCGACTCCGATAAACCAAATAGAGAAACTACTCCCCAAGTTTAATAAGGGTTTTAATATAGCAATAGGTTCCAGATCGGGTAGAAAAGGAGCTCCACTTATTAGAAAAGCCATGGCTTACGGTTTTGCTGTTTTGAGAAACGTTGTTTTAAGGCTTCCCTATAAAGATACTCAGTGTGGATTTAAAGCTTTTAAAAAAGATGCGGCAAAAAATATTTTTAATAGAATGCGGGTTGTTAATGAGAAAACCCGAAAGGGAGGAGCATCGGTTTCGGCTGGGTTTGATTTGGAAGTTTTATACGTTGCCAGGAAGTTGGGATATAAAGTTGCTGAAGTTCCTGTGGAGTGGCATCACAAAGAAACAGAAAGAATTAATCCCATTAAAGATTCATGGGAAGGTTTAAGGGATTTATTAAAGGTAAGACTTAATGCTTTACTGGGAAAATACAGAGTATAGTAAAAGTATGAGTATAAAAAAAACAGGGTTATTGCAAGCATTGGGGGTAACTATCTATTGTTCATTAGTAGGACTTCTTTTCTGGCAAGGAAACCATCTTTTTCCGAAGGTTAATCAATACTTTGCCCCTGTGATGATGCTTCTTCTTTTAAGTGTTTCGGTTTTGGTCTGCGGTTTACTTGTTTTTTACAAACCCTATAAATTATTTTTTGAAGGTAGGAAAAAAGATGCTATTAACATTGTTCTTTCAACCTCTCTTTGGCTTTTTGCTTTTCTATTTTTTTTCTTTCTTCTAATGATAATTTTCAAGTAATAGTTCAATCTGTGTTAAAATTTAGCAATGGTGAAAAAGTTTTTCCGGGAATGGAAGTGGGCGATTTTGGGTGGAGTTGGAATCGTCTTTTTTGCTTTGGCAATCAGGTTATATAATCTGACTCTTCTTCCCGTCTTTGCCGATGAGGCAATTTATATTCGCTGGTCGCAGGTGATGAATGCTGAACCTACCTTAAGATTTTTACCTCTTTCTGACGGCAAACAGCCATTATTTATGTGGTTTTTAATGTTTTACATCAAATATATGAATAATCCTTTGTTTGCCGGACGTATTCTTTCGGTTTTTTCAGGTCTTGGCACAATGATTGGCATTTTTGCTGTTTCACATATTCTTTTTAGGAATAAATTGGTTTCTTTACTCTCTGCTTTTATCTGGGCAATTTGTCCCCTAAGCTTTTTCTTCGATCGGATGGCTTTGGTTGATTCTCTGCTTGCCATGTTTGGTGTCTGGACTTTGTTTTTTGGAACTTTGACCGCAAAAACGAAAAGATTGGATATGGCATTAATCACCGGGTTTTCTTTAGGTTGCGGAATGCTTACAAAATCTCCGGCGATTTTTTTCTTACTTCTTCTTCCTGTAACCTGGATTTTTATTAAAAATTCTAAAGATTTAATTAAAATGGTTCCGCTTTTTGTTGTTGTGACGGTTGTTGGCTATGGAATGTATAATATTTTGCGTCTTGGCCCAAATTTCAATATGATTGCCAGTCGCAATCAAGATTATGTTTTGCCGATAACCAGAATATTAACTTACCCCACCGATCCATTAATTCCTCATTTAAAAGACGTTTTTATTAAGTGGTTTCCTAAAATGGGTCCATGGCCGATTTTTGCATTGATTTTAATTGGTTTACTCGCTTCATGGAAAAAATATTGGAGGGAAAAGACAATTATTATCATCTCTTGGTTTGGACCACTTTTAGTTTTGGCGGAGTTCGGAAGAGCATTTACCGTTCGATACATTCTTTTTCTTTTTCCGGCTCTCTTTATTCTTATGGCTTCTGGAATCTTAGTCAAAAACAAAATTATTAAAGGCATATTTTATCTTTTCCTGGTTATATTTACTGGAATGTCTTTAATTTTTGATTATCATTTGTTGACAAATCCTGCCAAAGCGGATTTACCCCGCAGCGAAAGAAGCGGATATTTGGAAGAGTGGACGGCGGGAGACGGAATTAAAGAAATTGCCGACTATCTCAAATCTCAAACCTCAAATCTCAAATCTGAGGAAAAGTTGGTGGTTGGAACCGAAGGATATTTCGGAACGCTTCCTGATGGACTTCAAATGTATCTTAACAATAATCAAAAAATTATTGTTATTGGGGTTGGACTTGATTTGAGTAAGGTTCCGGAAAGTTTACAGGAATCGAAAAAAGCGGGTAATGAAACATATTTAGTAATTAATGAATCAAGATTTAAAGGAGATCCCGATAAATTAGGCCTTAAACTTATCGCTAGTTACCCAAAGGTAGCCAGAAGGGACAAGACTTCAAAGGAATACATTACCAAAGGTCCCCAAGAAGTTTTGTTATTCTTTGAGCTTAAATAATGCTACAATTTAAGCGTGGAAGGTGAAATTGAGCTTGATGTTGTTAAAAAAAGAGCCGTCAAGGGGGTTGCTGTTTTAACCGGAAGAACTCTTATTCTTAATCTTATCTCTTTTGTTTCTCAGGGTCTTCTTTGGGCCTTTCTTAATCCCAGCCAATTCGGAGTGTTTTTGATAGTTTCGGCAACCGTGAACTTCCTTTCCTATTTTGCCGATATTGGTCTGGGGGCGGCACTTATTCAAAAGAAGGAGACTCCTCAAGAAGAAGATTATAGGACCGTATTCACCGTGCAAGAAATACTGGTTTCGATCATCTTTGTTATTATTCTTCTATTAGGTCCAGTTCTTACTAAGACCCATTCTTTAACCCATGAGGGTCTTATTCTTCTATATGCTTTAGGAGGATCTTTTTTCTTAGCCTCTTTAAAAAACATTCCTTCAATCCAGCTTGAACGAAAGATTGAGTTTGGCAAGTTTATTATTCCTCAGGTTTTAGAAAACATGGTTTATAGCGTAGTTGTGGTATTTTTTGCATGGCGTGGGTTTGGAATAACCAGTTTTACCTATGCGGTGTTAATTAGAGGAGTGGTTGGTTTAGTTGCAATATACATCCTTAATCCCTGGAAACCGGGATTGGGATTCAATTTAAAATCTTTCAAAAACCTAATCAAATTTGGAATTCCGTATCAGCTTAATAATTTTTTGGCAACCGTAAAAGATGATGGAATGATAATTGTTTTAGGAGGAATATTAGGAACGGCAGGGGTCGGAATTTTGGGGACTGCCAAAAAACTTGCAGAATACCCATTAAGATTTTTTATGGACAATGTAACTAAAGTAACATTCCCGGCCTTTTCCCGTATGCAGGATGATAAAGCCGAATTGGAAAAAAGCCTGACAAGGTCAATCTTTTTTATTTGTGCCTTGGTTTTTCCCAGTTTAGTCGGTCTTGCAATTATTTTTCCAATCTTAATAACCGTAATTCCGAAATACGCAAAATGGTCCCCGGCCTATATCCCTTTAATTTTTCTTTCCGTAAATTCTCTTTGGGCCGCGGGATCTACTCAACTTACCAACTTTCTTAACTCGGTAGGGAAAATTAAGACAACATTTAAATTAATGATTATGTGGACAGTTCTAACCTGGGCTTTGGTTCCCATTCTTTCCATCAAGTACGGAGTTAATGGTGCGGCCTTTTCCTATCTTTTAATTGGGTCTTCTTCTGCAGTTGTATTTTATATAGTTAAAAAGTATTTGAATTGGTCTATATATCATTCGGTTATTGTTCCTTTTCTTTCCTCAATGGTTATGGGTATGGTTCTTATTATTCTTAGAGGAGTTTTAACTATTGATGTAAAAACTCTAATAATTATGATTTTTGCAGGTGGAATAACTTATATGGGGACTCTTTATCTGATTCTGGGAAGTGGTTTAATAAACGATGTTAAAAAAATCTATTTTAGTATTCTTAAAAAATAACTTAAGTTTGATATCCATACTTTTATGGGGAACCATCTTTTGGTCTATTACGATGGTTAAAAGCGGGATAATTTACCCCTTTGGTATGGGGTTTTGGGGAGCAAACGGACACGATGGGATTTGGCACCTGGCCTTAATAAATAATATATTAAAGGGATTTCCAATTGAGATTCCGGTGTTTTCAGGAAATTTACTTCAGAATTATCATATTGGTTTTGATTTATTGGTGTCGCTAATTAACCAAGTAACTAAGTTGCCAATAACTATTTTGTATTTTCAGATTCTACCTCCTGTTTTTGCTTTTCTCATCGGCTTATTAACTTATCTATTTACGCTAAACTGGACAAAGTCTAAGCAAAGTGCCCTATTATCCTCCTTCTTTATTTACTTTGGCGGTGGATTGGGGTGGTTTGTTACATTTTTAAGAAACGGTAAATTTGATGGTGAGAGTATGTTTTGGTCTCAGCAAGCAATTTCGACCTTAATTAATCCTCCGTTTGCCCTGTCTTTGATTTTTATTCTTTTGGGACTTATCTGTTTACACAAGAAAAAATTATTTTTGGCAATATTATTTTTTGGTGTTTTAGTTGAAATTAAAATTTACGCAGCAGTTTTAGTGCTCATCGGATTACTTTTGTCCAAAAATTTCAAAGTTTTTTTAGGTACTCTTTTTCTTAGTTTTATTTTATTTGTGCCGCTTTTGGGAACTTCATCTAAACTGTTGGTTTGGCAGCCGTTTTGGTTTTTGGAAACAATGATGGGTTTATCTGATAGATTCGGTTGGATGAAATTCTATTCTGCAATGACCACATACAGGATGGGAGGAATTTGGGTTAAGGCAACTCTGGCTTATGGAGTAGCTTTTTTACTTTTTCTTGTTGGAAATATGGGAACAAGAATTATTTTTATTAAAGACGCTTTTAAGAAACTCGATTCAATAAAAATATTAATCTTAAGCATAATTTCAGCAGGAATTATCATTCCAATGTTTTTTTTGCAAAAAGGAACTCCTTGGAACACAATTCAATTTTTCTATTATTCATTATTCTTTTCGGCAATTTTAGCCGGAATTACAGCATCTCGCTTCACTAAACTTTTATTGATAGCCGTAGTTTTGCTAACTATTCCAACTACTATTGGGGCAATGAAGCATTATCTACCTAAAAATCCACCCGCATATTTATCAAATGCTGAATTGCAAGCTTTGGAATTTTTAAAAAATCAATCCAATGGAATTATTTTGACCTATCCTTTCGACGCTACTCGCGCCAAAGAAGCGGAAGCAAATCCGCCAAGGCCGTTATATTTATATGATTCAACCGCTTACGTGTCGGCTTTTGCCAATAAAATCACTTTTTTAGAAGACCAGGTGAATTTGGATATTACCGGATACGGATGGAAAGACAGGAGAGTTGAGATAGAGAATTGGTATAAAGAAAAAGATCAAGAGAAATCAAGAGAATTTCTTAAAAAAAATAACATCAAATATATTTATTGGCTAAAAGGCGACAAACGTTTTCTTTATGACATAGAGCAAAGAGCTTACTTGGGTGAAACAGAACTTGGAATAGAAAAGATATTCGATAATAAAGAAGTAGGTGTTTACGTGGTAAAATCAGAGATATGATATCGGTTGTAATAAACACACTAAATAACGAAGACGAGATTTCTAGGGCCATTAACTCTGTAAAGAGTCTTGCAGACGAGATAGTTGTTTGCGACATGGAGTCTTCAGACAATACCTCTACGATTGCCAAAAAACTTGGAGCTAAAGTTTTTTCCCATAAGAAAGAAAATTATGTGGAACTTGTAAGAAACTTTATGGTTTCCAAGGCAACTTGTGATTGGATATTCATACTGGATCCAGATGAAGAACTGCAAAGCAGTTTGGTTAAAAAATTAAGAGAGATAACTAAAAAGCCGGAAGCTGACTATTACAGGGTTCCCAGAAAAAATATTATCTTTGGAAAATGGATTAAACATACCAACTGGTGGCCTGACTATAATATTAGGTTTTTTAAGAAAGGGTTTGTTTCTTGGAATGAAGCAATTCATTCTGTCCCGATGACTCAAGGGAAGGGTGCAGACCTTCCGGACAAAGAAGAATATGCCATTATCCACAATAACTATAAAAACATATCTTCATATCTTGAAAAGATGCTTAGATATACAGATGCGGGAAAGGATAATCTTTTAAAGGGCGGCTATGTGTTTTCTTGGAAGGATTTGATTAAAAAACCCGCTAATGAATTTTTAAGCAGATATTTTGAAGGGGAAGGATATAAAGACGGTATTCATGGACTAGCTCTTTCATTGCTACAGTCATTTTCCCAACTTGTTTTATATCTTAAGGTTTGGGAGAAACAGGGGTTTTCTGATAAAAATCTGGAAAAATCTGAAATAAAAAATGAGTTAAATAAGACAGTTTCAGATTTAAGGTGGTGGCTTAGGAAGAAGTTCTCATGGTTAAAGTTTCTTTAATTATCCTCAACTGGAACGCCAGGGTTATGGCTCAAGAACAACTTGAGAACGTGTCTGAACTTGACATAAAGGGTTTAAAAGTTGAATGTGTAGTTGTTGATAACGGATCTACTGATGATTCGAAAGATATGCTTTCGGATTACAAACTTCCTAATATGAACTACAAGTTTATTGAAACCGGAAAAAATTTAGGTTATGCGGGAGGAAACAACTTTGGGCTTAAATATTCTTTTAAAGAAGGCTTTGATTATACGATTTTACTTAATAACGATGTGATACTGCCAAAAGACATCTTAATTAAATTAATCGGTGTTGCCGAAAGAGACCAAAAGATCGGACTTTTGGCTCCAAAGATGTACTTTGCTAAAGGGTATGAGTTTCATAAAGAGAGATACAAGAAAGAAGATTTGGGAAAAGTTATTTGGTATGCGGGAGGATTTATCGATTGGGATAATGTTTATTCTATTCATAGAGGGGTGGATGAGGTAGATAAGGGGAGATATGATCAAGAAATTGAAGTAGATGCGGCAAACGGGGCCTGCCTTCTTATTAGAAATAAAGTAATGGCCGATATTGGTTTTTTAAGAGATAAATATTTTATGTATTGGGAAGATGCAGACTATTGTATAAGGGCAAAAAAGGCAGGGTGGAAAGTTATTTATACTCCTGAGACCCGTCTTTGGCACAAGGTTTCTTCTTCTTCTGCAATAGGGAGTAACTTAAATGATTATTTTTTAACCAGAAATAGATTGGATTTTGGTTTAAGGTACGCTCCAATAAGAACAAAAATTGCATTAATTAAAGAAAGCTTGGGATTTATTATTAGAGGAAGGCATTGGCAGAAAATGGGAGTCAGAGATTATTATTTAGGAAAGTGGGGAAAGGGATCATGGCCACCGGCCCATAGGGCCTCTGGCCCGGAGGGAAATAAAAAATGACAGTTTCAACAATTGTATTAATCGGAGGTAAATATGATGAGATATTGTTAAAAAGATGTTTAGATTTGGTCAAGTGGGCAGATGAAATAATAAAAGTAGAGACAGATGAACTTTCGGGAAGTTTTTCCGAGTGGAGAAATTACGGTGCCCAAAAAGCTACAGGAGATTGGCTTTTTTATGTTGATTCAGATGAAGAAGTCTCAAAAGAACTGAGAGAAGAGATAGAGATAGAGTTAGAGAAAGAAAGATTTTGTGCTTACGCGATACCTAGGAAAAATATTTTATTGGGAAAAGAGATGAAACATGGAGGATGGAAACCGGATTATGTTTTAAGACTGATTAAAAAAGAGGCTTTGATAAAATGGGAAGGGGATCTTCATGAACAGCCAAAAATAAAAGGGGGAGTGGGTAAATTAAAACAAGCTTTAGTTCATACTTCTCATAGGACTTTAACTGAAATGGTGGAAAAAACCAATAAATGGTCTGAAATCGAAGCAGAGCTTCTTTTTAAGTCAGGACACCCCAAAATGAATTTGTTTAGATTTTGTTCAGTCGGTTTTAGAGAATTTTGGTACAGAGGTATTAGAAAGCTTGGATTTTTGGATGGAACTATTGGAGTAATTGAAGTATTATATCAGACATATAGTAGGTTAATTACCTACGCAAAATTATGGGAAAAGCAGCAATCTTTAATCCGTACTTAGATACTCTTGGGGGTGGAGAAAGATATACCCTTTCGTTTGCTAAAGTTTTAGCAGATGAAGGCTGGGTTGTGGATGTTGAATGGAAAGATATTAAAATTAAAGAAAAGCTGGAAGAAAGGCTTGGTATAAATTTATCTAATATCAATTTTGTTCCTGATATCAAAAAGGGTTCTGGGTACGATCTTTGTTTTTGGGTTTCTGATGGATCTATTCCGCTTCTTCATTCGCGGAAAAATATCTTGCACTTTCAGGTTCCGTTTCATGATGTTGATGGAAGATCCCTTTTTAATAGAATGAAGCTTATCAGAGTAAATAAAATAGTATGCAATTCTAAGTTTACAAAAAATGTTATCGATCGTGAGTTTGGTGTAGGAAGTATTGTTATTTATCCCCCTGTTGATGTATTCAAAATAAAGCCAAAGAGAAAAGAAAATATAATTTTATATGTAGGAAGATTTTCCAAACTAGTTCAATCCAAAAGACAAGATGTTTTAATTGATGCGTTTAAGAAATTTTCAAAGAAGGTTCCTGACTGGAAACTTGTTTTGGTCGGCGGAAGTGATATTGGAGGTAAAGAATATATTAAAGAATTAAAAGATAAATCTATTGGATATAATATCGAGATTTTGGAAGGAATACCTTACAAAGAACTTCTGGATATTTACGGTAAAACAAGATTTTTCTGGTCGGCAGCGGGATATGAAATTAATGAAAACCTTCATCCGGAACAAGTTGAGCATTTTGGCATAACCACCGTTGAGGCAATGGTGGCCGGAGCTGTTCCTTTAGCTTTTAATGCCGGAGGATCAAAAGAAATTATTAAATCCAAGGAAAACGGATTTTTGTGGAAAAGTATAAATGAACTTATTAAAATAACCATGGAACTTTCGGAAGATAGGAAACTTTGGAAAAAATTATCGGATAAAGCGAGCGAGAACTCTTTTCTTTTTGGTAATGAAATGTTTTCCAGAAAAGTTATCGGTTTATTGTAATGAAAAAAATTAATTATATTTTTCTTTTGGGAATATTTATCCTGACTTTTGTTTTAAGAGTTCTATATTTGCCAAAAAATTCTTTAACTTTTGGTTACGATCAAGCAAGAGATGCGATTGTTTCTCAACAAATACTCAAAGGAGATCTTAAAATTCAAGGACCACCTGCTTCCACTCCAGGTCTTTATCATGGTGTTTTTTATTATTATCTTCTGGCCCCGGCATATTTGATAGGCCATGGTAGTCCTGCTATTGTTGCCTATTGGATTGCATTTTTGAATTCCCTGACTGTCTTTATAGTTTTTTATTTAGGCTATTTGTTAACCAAAAAGACCTGGGTTGGATTTTTAGCATCATTTCTTTTTGCAATTTCCTTTGAAGCCACGCAGTATGCAACCTGGTTGTCAAATCCAACAATTGGAATTTGGACGGTACCTTTAATTTATCTAGGTTTATGGTTGTGGATATCAAATAAAAATAAATTTGGCCCGGTTCTTTGTGCAATTGGTCTTGGTCTTTCAGTTCAGGCGGAAATTTTTCTTATTTATCATCTTATTCCCATTTTAATATGGTTATTAATTTCTAAGAAAAATATCAGCAAAAAACAATTAACGGTTTTTACTCTTTCATTATCGGTTGCAGTCGCGACAATGATTCTTGCCGAATTTAAATTTGGATTTAGAGGTATTGAGGGAATAAAAGCTCTGGTTTTGGGTGGAGAAGCAAATCTGGCGTATGCAAAATCAATTGGTGATTATCTTATTCTTTACCTTAATCAAATCGGCAGAATTTTTGCTTTTAATTCATATCCTGGAAATATCGGCTGGGGAGGGGGAGTAGTTATTGTTTTGGGAATATATTCCTTAGTAAAAAGGGACAAGGTCGGAGCATTTTTGGCAACCTGGTTATTTGCCCATATTTGGGTGGTAACTGTGGGTGGGGTTAGTACCCCATTTTTAATGGTAGGAATTGGTCCTGCTGTATCTCTAACAATTGCCTACTCCCTATCTAAATTAAAATCTTGGATTCCGATCGTTTTAATATTATTTGTTTTACTCTTTGGAAATTTATCAATGATTTTTAAGGAAAACCCCAAAGGATCTACTTTATTTGCGATTCAAAAAGACTTGCTTCTTACTAAAGAGATAGCGGTAATTGACTATACTTACAATGAGGCTAAGGGAGCCGAGTTTAGTATAAATACCTTGACTTCCCCCCTTTGGATTAATATTGTTTGGAGTTACCTTTACAAGTGGTATGGACTACCTAAATATGGTTATCTGCCTTCCTTCCATGGTCATGATCAGATTGGACAAATCGATTCTCTATCTCAAGTCTCAAAGCCACAAGGTGTTTCTTTTCTCATT
>Ga0209518_1001567_pt1 | contig 23928 bp, 31 predicted proteins | sample RifGroB1_FD_183993 | JGI IMG/M metagenome (GOLD analysis project Ga0209518, IMG submission 183993) | Groundwater microbial communities from Rifle, Colorado, USA - Groundwater B1 (SPAdes) (version 2) | ecosystem: Environmental > Aquatic > Deep subsurface > Groundwater | place: Rifle, Colorado...
TACCGGTGCTAAGACTTATATCCTCGGTCTTTATAACATTTTCTCCAAGTAATTTATTAATCAATGAAGATTTTCCGACTCCAGACGAGCCAAGAAAACAATAAGTTTTCCCCCTCACTATGTGTGTCCTTAACTCATTTAACCCCTCGTAAGTTAAGGTGCTAGTTAGGATGATATCAATATCATTGAATCTGTTTTTTAGCTGGGCCCGCTTTAGATCTAGCTCTTCTTTAGAAATCAGATCTATCTTATTTAGTATGATGATAGGTTTTATACCCCCGTTATTGGCTATAGCAAAATATCTTTCAAAACGATTTAGATTATAATCTCTACCAACTGATTCGACGACAAGTGCCTCGTCAATATTTGTCGCTATAATTTGCGTTTTATTTTTACTGCTGTATTTTCTTTTCATAATCGTCTTTCTTGGTAATATTTTATGGATAACAGCCTGGCCTGCGTTAAGTTCAGTAATGGTCACCCAATCACCCACGGCAGGATAGTCCTCTCTTGATGAAGCATCGTACATCTGTTTTCCTGTTATTCTCGCCAGATATTCACCCCGAGTATTCTTAACTTTATAGGCTCCCCTGTATTCAACCGTCACTCGTGCAACCGAAAAATCCTCCAATTTTAATCTTTTTTGATTAGATTCGAAAAATACACTAAACCCCAAATCTTCAATTTTAGTTTCCATAATTTTAGAAACTACCTCATTCATATTTCTATTTTACTAAAAAATGACCTCTTATACGAGACAGCCCGTCTCAGTCTATTTATCCATTACATCATAAATTAAAAAGACTTTGTTAATTGCGTATATACAAAAAGAAAAAGCCCACGAGGGGCTGGCGTATAAGCGCGGGCTCTTTCGTGGACACCTATGAGGGCTTCCTGTGAACAGCAGCAACGGCCATCCGGAGCTCCTCGTCGTTTTTGGCCCAATTGATGGCCTTGGCCTCGTTCCAGATGCGGATTGTCTCCTTGTCCAGGAACACCTCTCCATCCAACTGCCTGTAGGCAATCAGATTAAGGGCATTCATCAACGCGGTACATTTTGCGTTGGCCAAGGCCAACATTGCATCCCTATCCTCGGTCTTCTTTGCCATGAACAACCTCCAGGTTTTAGAATATATTGATGATACCACTAAGATTGCAGTCTGTCAAATAGATTCTCTATTATCTGGATAGGATCAAAAGTTGTTTGTAACAAAAAACGGCTTGATATTATCGCACCGCTAGCTGTATATTATTCTGTGGCTTTTAGGCCCGTCGCGCTAAAGCCCTGTATTTTTTGGGAAGCCCTAGAAGCTTCATTCATCAATGCAACTAATCGCCTATCTTTTTCTGAGTCGCCTAGTAATGCCTTAATCACGGCATAGGCATTATCAATCGCGACTCGATTAAGCATACTACCATCAGGACGAAGAATTGCTGTCTGTGTAACCAACTCATCAATTCTGGTTAATGTCTTGGCAATTTGACATTCACACTTTGATTCTCTTCCAGACAATTTTGGAGCAAGTAATTGACTAATTACATATTTCTTGTGTTCTCTGCCCCAATAGGGTCCGTCCTCTTCGGTATAGCGGTCAACAAGAATATCTCCTCGTTTAATTATCGAAATCAATTCCTGTTTTAGCTGACCACATGTACACATATAGGCGTTCCCTCTTCTCAATGAACAGAATCTAAAATACCACTCTCGTGGTATTTGTCAATATCTCCTCTGACGGCGCCCGAGTGAGAACGAGAGAGAACTGAAATCAGGAGATTTCATGTACATTGTTAGCTCCCCGGACGCATTGATGTCAGAACCTAATCTTAAATAACTTCTCTTCTTTCTCGGACAAAGCCTATACGTTTATTTTGCGCAGTCATTTTTATAAAATGGGCAAGGCTTTTTTTGTATACATCAACTCTGTCTCGTTTATAGCTCTCAATATAAGCGATTCTTATCCGCTGATATGGAGCTGGCATTTTTTGGAAATATTTCCATGCATCTTTGTCGGCCCGTAACGCCTTTAAAATATCTTTTGGAATCTTAAATTTCTCATCTTTGTCAGTCTTAGGATTAAATACATGCGCTATGGCATCAAGCCCCCATTTTGTCATCTCCTTTTCTCTTATAAGCTCTAGTATTCTCTCTTTGTTCATTTGGGATAGTATGCTTGTTGATTTGCGCGGCGAAAATCGTTGGACGAAACGCTCGTCGTCAATCTTTTTTACAATGCTATCAATCCATCCATAACAGAGTGCCTCCAGAACCGCATCGTCATATGGAATACGTGGTTTTCCTGTTTCCTTGCGATAATATATGAGCCAGATTTCTTTCTGATTTTTGTGATTTTTTGCTAGCCATTTACGCCATTCTTTTCTATTAGTTACATAAAGCTTATTTTTGATCTCCATATAATTACAATTTTAACCATTTTTGAGTTATGAATTCAAATCAAAACATCACCCTTATGAGGTGATGCTAGAGCTGGCTCCGTTTTACCCGAGATGTTAGAACCTAAAAATTAGATAAAATAAATGCCACCCTAATATATGGGTGGCTTCCTAATCTCTTCTAGTATTTTGCGGTCATAAATGCGATAGCCTCATCAAGGGTTGGTGAATACATTGGACCTATCTCCCAAGACATCCTCTTTCGCAACCAAGATCCGCCTAGTTCTGCTGGTTTTCTGAAGAGAATAAGATTTGCTCCTCTACGAATATTGAAAATTTTGTCGTAACGCGCAGTAGCAAGCTCAGAAAAAGCAAAAAGTTTATCAATTTCTTCGTCGGTATAGTCTTCTGGTGAACCACCGACTGCAACTATTGAAGGAAAGTCGGGCTTGTCAGGACCAGGACGATCCATTGCCCAAAGCATTGAATTTGCAAAACTACAAATTCCAAAACCATTACCTCCACTATTCCAAAGCAACTTTGCGACTTTCTCTTCTCGTGTCATAAGCGCTCCTCTCTCATTTACAACTATCATCGCCTACGGTAATGACAGCTATAGGACCCTGAAACGGCGAAGACTGTGCCCTACGTGGAACATGACATCAGTCTCGAAGCAGGGCTTTTTTCTTCCACTCGGCCATGCCCTTGGCATAGTTAGAGAACACCCCTTCAATCCTGTCCCCATTTTCGCTGTGGTGGCTAATTAGGATATAAACGAACTGCTTCTTTTTCTGTTTGCTACCTTTGGATGTTTTAGTCATGCCGACTCCTCAAAATACATAATACCACTCTTGTGGTATTTGTCAACGTTCTTTGTCCCGAGATTATTATTTGCTGCTGACCCTTTTCTCTACGGAGGTTAGGCGAACGTCATATGTCTGTACTTTGTTTTCCAGGCGTTCTACGGCTTTCTTCGAGGGGATTTCTAGAAGAACATCGATAATGCGCTGTTGCCCAGCCTCGAGTCTTTGCTGACCTTTTTTAAGTTCAGTTAGTGTTGCATCAACACTATCAAAGCGCTCATCAATTTTAGAGAATTGTTCCTGAGTCATTCTAGCTAGAGTATCAATTGTTATATCCTTTTTAACCATAAGTTAAGTATAGAAAATTCGAAATTTATGTCAAACCAGTCCTAGCGTCCACATTGGGTCCAACCAAAAAGCCAGTTATATCTGGCTTTTTTCAGGTGCTCCGAACTGTGAACAACGTTATAACCCGTTTGAAATGAAAAACCGCTTCACCTAGTAGGTGGAGCGGGCTTCGCAGGAGACGTAACTAGATATTAGCAGTTGTTATGAATAGGAGATTTGAATAGGTATATCGAAAACCCCTAGGGTCTTCGCCAATCTCTTTAACGGCATCGGCAATTAATCCACCGATTGTTCTTCCGATTGCTAAACCGTAATCCCTCTCAAATATGGCCTCTTCTTGTTCGGTCAACTCTACATTTAGGCCGACTCCGTTTTTATTCGGCGAGGCCTCTTGAAGCATTTTGCCAATTTCAGCATATGACATGCCCTGGAGAATTTTGTTGGCGCCATTTACTCTCATGTTTCATCCTCAAGTCAAATGAACCTCACCTAAAATACCACTCTCGTGGTATTTGTCAACATCTTTATTGCAGCGACCGAACGAGAGCGAGGAAGTACTGAAATCAGAAGATTTCATGTGCGCTGTTAGCTCCGCTGTCGCTTTGATGTCAGAACCTATCCCCTATAATCCCCAAAGGCTTTTTGAATAAGCGCTAGTATCTCTGCATTATCAAGAAACCATCCTTGAGAAACCTGTGAGACAAAAGAATCCGCATTAGTTGGCCAGTCATATTTTAAGAGTATTTCTTTGTTCGCATCTAAAACGTCTTGCAAGCTTTTTTCATCAAAAATATACAGCGCTCCCTGGAAGCCAATCGGAGCATATTCAGCTATTAAATACTTATACCCATTTTGTTTAGCCAATTCTATCTCTTTTTCTGGACTTGAACGATAATAAGATTTTAAAGTATCAATCGGCAAATAACCCATTGGCTTTTGCGGACCAAGGTTTCTAATATTAGCCAACCCAGCTTGAATATCTTTTTCTATAGGACTTTCGGGGTTGATTTCAAACTTTTTAGGATTACTTATCTCAAATTTTTTAGGTTGATCTATATCAAATTTCTTCCCCATAATTTTTATTTAATCATAAAAAGGTTTTGAAGTCTACGTCAGGTCTAACCAAAAAGCCAGTTGTACCTGGCTTTTTTCAGGTGCTCCGCTGGATGTATGAAGTTAGAACCTGTTTGAAATGAAAAAGCCCCCATGATGAGGGGCAGTAAGTTAAGTAACTTCTTTCTTTGGGTCTAACGTAACCATAACCTCAACCTGTTCACCGGCTCGAAGTAAATGATAATCTCGTGCCGTAAGGCCCCGTAACTCAGTGGCATTCATGGCATACGCTCCGAATGGATAAGGAATGAGCCTCATATGCACCCCTTTTCGTTTTGAGTATTTGGTGAAATCTATAAGATAAAAGTCATAAAAACAATCGCCAGATAGTTTATCACAAAGAACAATATCGCCAGGCTTTAGTCGACCTCTGGCCCAACAACTTCCGACACGGTCGGAAGTTATGTGGTCAACCACGGCCACGGACTTACCTTGGTCATCTAGGCGATGCAGCTTTTCTGTCTCGAAACTCTCTAGTTTTAGTCTATACAGTGTCTCGATTTTCATAGGGTCCCGCCAAGCAGCTCGGCCCATCAGTCTCATCGCATTGCCTCCCAAAGAACCTCACCTAAAATACCACTCTCGTGGTATTTGTCAACATTTGTGTAACAGTGCTATTAGCTCCGCCTACAGAACGCATTCAGAACGCTGGATTGGGGTAATATTCAGAAAGATTTGATGAGTTTTAGGTATGTATAAAATGAAAAGGCCTCACACTACTGGGGGAACGCAATGCGTTGCCTTTTCGTTGCGGGGCCAAGCGGTCTCGTGTTCGGGTGACGCCTAATGGCCGGAGTCGTCCGGAACAATTGAGCGCATCCACATCGCAGGTATAAGGGTTCCCGTGATCCCCACACTATGTCCACACGCGCCACAAGTTACCTCAAATTCGGCACAATTGTGAGGGATTTCGTTGTATCGAATATCCTCAAGATGAACGCCGAGTTTCGATCTACAGTGCTGACATACCACCTCGATATAGTTATTGTTATCTAGGACCTTCATTGGAACCTCCAATATAAACAATACCACCATTTGGCGGTATTGTCAAAGATTGCTCCCCGGACGCACTAATGTCAGAACCTATTTTAATCCCAATTCTAAATAATCAAAATCCTCACCCCAGCCTTGCCAATTTATAAGAGTTCTTAATCTTTTAGCATGGTAACGTTTTTGCAACACATTGCTTAAGCCTTCACTTTTTCTAGTATGCATAGTAAGCATGGCTAAATTTCGTCTTTGCATCTCTTCGACAAGTTTTTTTATAAGACTCAAAAAATTCGCTAAGCTCCTACTTTCTTTCTTTATTGCAAAATCATAAACATACATACGGGCGGGATCATTTAGAAATTCGGGGTCATCTTCTATCAATTCGTGATAAATTTGGTCATTCGGCATCCCATTAATAAAACCAACAATCCTGCCTCCGCTATTTTTTAAAACAACATTGATGGCGCCCGGCTTTTCTAATGCTTCTCTTAAATCTTCTTCTTTGAGTACAACCTCTTCTCCGGAAGCTTCTTTCTCTACTTCATATATTTGGGCAAATTCAATATTGGAAATTTCAGTAAGAATCTCAGATAATATCGTCGGTAGTGTCTCTCTCATATTTTTCATACCTAAATTAAATCACTTTTTCTAAAAAAGTTCTAGCGTCCACATTGGGTCTAACCAAAAAGCCAGTATTATCTGGCTTTTTACGAAATGCTCCGCACTGTGAACAACGTTAGAACCATAATTCAGAGGCAGGATAGGTATATTTATATTCCCGATTTAAGAAACTTTAACGTAGCCCAGCTTTGAGAATAGCTTCTTTGACGGCGGCACGAGGTCATAATCTTTCAGATTATCAATTTCAACCCATTCTAATTTATCTATTTCTGGTGCTGGCGAGAGTTCACCATCCACATATTCGCAAAGGGCATCCAGATAAACAAACAATTTTTCAACTCCATCGTGGTCTTTTTTGACTTCAGTATCCCAGCCGAGTTCTTTAACCAGTTTTATATTTATACCAGCTTGAGTTTTAAGAGCATTTTGCAATATCTTCTCTGGCTTTGAACCAGCAACCAATTCACCACCAAATAAATACCAAGTTTCTTTGTATGGAGGTGAGCCGTCAGGTTTCTTTCGCAATAAAACCTTATTACCATTTTGAACCATAGCGATTATGAGTGTTTTCGTTTCCATAGTTATTTCAGCAACTTTTTAATCTCCTCAATATAAGACGCTCTGTCTACATTAAAAACAGGCATACTATATTTCTTGGCTTCTTTCTTTATATAGTTATTAAAAGAAAACACCCATTCAACCTCTTTTTCCTTTACATCATCTGGATATTTTTCTGCTTCATCCCATAATCCACGGGTAAAAATAGTATTTCTTACTCTTTCTTTGTCCTCATCAATTAGGAATATGGCTGTTATTTTATCTTTCTTAACTTTCCATTCCTGATTTGCGACTAATTTAGGCAATATAGCCACTCCTTCTACGATAAAATCTTCCCAAACATAGTCAGCTTCAATAATACCTCTTACTCCCTTCCAGACATCCTCGCTTTCCTTATTCTGATGTTCAACGATTTCTTCTGCCGTATTATGAGTTAGAAACTCAACCGCCTTATCTGTGTGGGAGACGCTTGGGTCTCCGTGCATAAACAAATCAGGATAATCTTCTTTGCGGACAATCCATCTCATTTGCTCCCTGATTGTATCAGTTGAAATCCACGGTAATTTCAAATCTTCAGCAAGTTTTCTTGCCGTATAGCTTTTACCTGCCGTTGGAGAACCTCCGATTAGAATAACTTTGCTCATTCTGTAATCTTAACAATTTTTACCCCACCCTGCTACTCACTATTTCTATTCTTGATACCCCGAACTTCTCGTATGAAGAAATCAACTCCATCGGATTGGACTTTTGCATAGCCAGCATTAGAGAAAGAACCGACGGGTAATTCGCCCCATTTTACATAGCCAGTATGCATCAGAAATGTCCTTATGCAACCGCCGTGAGTGATAATAAGAATTGTTTTGCTTGGGTGAGCAACGGCTATTTCTCTTAGTTGAGTAATAAACCTGCCAATGACTTCCTCGTCGCTTTCAATGTCGTCGGCAAACTTAAAACTTTTTGCCTCCTTTTCTGATAGTTGTTTCACTTTATCAAAAAGGTGTTGGAAGTTCTTTCTGTAATCTTCTCCAATTTTTCCCTCCCAACTCCCGTAAGTTCGTTCCCTTAATGCTTTTGAAGTTTGAACGGCTAATTGTCTTTCAAGTTTAATAATTTCAGCAGTTCTTTTGGCTCGGTGTAAATCAGAGGAAAAGATTGCGTCAAAATGAACATCTTTTAATCCTTGAGCTGTTGTTTTAGCTTGTTCTAAACCAGCTTCAGTTAGCGGGGAGTCCGATTGACCCATTACAATTCCACTTTTATTCCACTCTGTCTCCCCGTGCCGAACTAAATATAAAGTGCAAAGATTTTTATTTTCTTGTTCCATATTTTTATTCAACAAAACCGCCGTGGTAGTGGCATTTATAAACCAACACACCCGCTCGGTATATTTCTTCTGTCCCCGTAAAGCGGTCTAATTCACCATCGGCGGAGTTGTTATATTCCCAGTCGTTGCTCTGGTAATTTTTAGGACCACGAACAGGAATAATATCAGAGTATTCTTGCATTAGAGCTTCCCTCAAAAATCCGTAGAGCTCTTTTTCATTGGTTGTTTCGGATAGAATAAAGCCGAGCTTGGCTCGGTTGGGCTATAAATTATGTTACTCAATTTTGAATACATGAGTTTCTTCTGGTTTCGATTCTTCGGATAGTTCAAGTAACTCGGAGTTGCCAAAATGGAACATATTTAATACATCTTCCCAATCTAAATTGTAGTAAGCCGTATAAATCATCTTGCCAAAGTCACCATGAGTTACTAGCAATATATTCTCGTCTTTATGCTCGGCCTGCAATGCAGATAAAAGTCTGTTTGCTCGTTCAACTAATTGTGGGAAGGTCTCTGCCCCCTCTGAGTTTAGGAAATATGTAATAGTATCAGACTGTATGATGTCGGGCGAGCACATTTCTTTAATCTTACTCTGGAGTTGGCCGGTCATAATACCGAAATCTCTTTCAACTAGATCGGGTAGAACTTCTGGCCTCGAAGTTCCTAGGGTATCTGTAATTATTTCAGCAGTTTTATAAGCTCGCTGAAGTGGCGAAGAGTAGACATAGTCAAAGTGTATGCCCGTTTCTTTAATCTTATTAGCTACTTCATTGGCTTGTTCAATCCCTTTGTCAGATAAGGGCTCGTCTCTTAAGCCGTTCAGAATACCGCTTGCATTGTCTCTATCCTGCCCATGCCGTGCCACGTATATTTTTAACATATTTAGTCGCTCCTTGTTGTTTTAGATCCAAAGGAACTAGTACATATTATCATCAACCAGTTCCAGCGTCCACATTAGGTATAGCCAAAAGTCCCATTTATGAGGACTTTTTGAAATTTGCTCCGCTGGGTGAACGAAGTTAGAATCTGTTTGGAATAGTATTCAGAAATATATAATATGTTTTGGGTATATATAAGCAACAAAGCCCGCGAGGCACGAGCTTTGTTGCTGGGCGTTAGCGGGCTACCCGGGTTAGGAGTTACGCGTTATTGATTATGCCTACTTCTTCAACTTCGCTATCATACAGATAGCCACACTCTCCAGGAAATCCCAACGGAGTTAAGTCTACGCTGTATACACCATCGCGTTTGAGGATGACAACAAACTCTAGGCCTCTTGCTTTTGCAAACAAGCCAGAGCTTCTCATTGGGGTCAGTGGGATTTCTTTGATAATCTTGACTCTGATTTCTGGGACTTCCGTTTTCTCAATCCGACCCCAACGGTTTTTCTTCCATAACTTAGTCATGCGCGTCCTCCTATTCGATGTAAAATACCAGATATTACATTATAATAACATATCATCCTTGTCAACATTTGTATAACAGCGCTGTTAGCTCCGCTAGGTGAATGAAGTTAGAGCCTGTTTGGAATGAAAAGGCCGACGGTTAGTCGGCGTAACTATCATTTCTTGGAAGATAGGGCGAATTACTGACGATATGTATGACAATAAGTTGAAGAAATACAAAGAAGATTAAAGGTTAGTTGAACTTCAATTACAAGAATATACTGATGCCGATGAGCAGTATCATATCACTGCAAAAACCGTGCTTTCACTAGCACAAAGAGCGTTAGAGATATTTGAACGTTCTGAAGTAACAGAAAAACAGCAATTCTTAGGATATTTCCTTCAGAACGCTATGTTAAATGAGAATAAGCTAGAGTTTACCTTACGAAATCCCTTCAATTTGCTTGCCAAATATGCAAGCCGTTCTAATTGGCTCCGCTGAAGTTGGGATGTTAGAACCTAAAATTAGGTAAATAAAGAGGTAGTTTATAAGTTTACCCAAGCATTGTTTAAATAATCGATTGTTTCATCCCACGCTTTTTCAAGTATCCTTAATACGGGAATAAAGTTTTTCTTATGCTCTTCTCGGCTCAGGGAGGAATTAGTAGTTAATCTCCAATCTAAATATAAACCCTCTTTCCCAATTTCCGGAAGGCATAATTTAGTTCCATCAATAATACTCGGAAACATTCTCCCGTGTAATAAGTTGTTTCTATAATCTCTAATATGCTGGAGAGGAAATCCACCTTTATTTTTATCATATAATTTATCTCTGGCTCTTTTACCCTCTTTTTCTTCAAAGGGTTTATAATCATTAGGGTTTTTAAATCTTTCTAATAGTTCAAGAGCATTATCTTGAGCACCTACTAACCTAGCAATGCCCTCCAAGAGCAAGTCGTATTGTTGATATGGGTCACTCTCTAATATTGTTTTTATTCGAAAGCAACGCCCAAGATGTAACAGGATAGAATAATTTAATTGAGCTATACAGATATTAGTTCTGGATTTATTAATTTTTTCTAATTCTGCGTCTGTCTTAAAATGGACATTATCAGGTCTATTAGTTAGGGGGACGACATATTTTAACCAAAACTTTTCATAATTCGGGAATCTATCTTTTATAAAAAATTGCCAATAAGCCTGCTCAAAAAGGTCACCGTTATTCTCTAAATTATAGTTAAAGGGTTTATGTAGTTTCATGTCCAGGAAAGTTAAGTGGCAAATGACTCAGATAGTGATCGATAGCCTTCAAGAGTAAGCCAGACATGCCCAATACTGCATCGCAGTGCATAAAGAATTGAAAAATATTATTACTAAAAAACACAAATGACTCTTTTCTATCCTTGGCTTTCCAGGTGTCTTTATTTTGTATTCCAGTCAGCATACGTGCTTCGTAATTATGATGCCCTGTAGCATTAGCATCTTTGTATAGGCTCTCAAAGATATTAATTGCAGATGGATTTTTTTTAAATATTTTTTTAACCATTTCGTCAGATCTCGTATATAGTATTTTTTGTGTCACCTTACCACTTGTTGTTAGCCCACTTTCGGGATCTCGATTACCAAAAGCAAGTTTATGCAATTCACTTTTAATCTCCTCGAAACTATTATGTTCTGATAAGATCCAAGTAATATACCCTAGATGTAGGGGTATTTCTACCATAGCTTTAACCAACACTGCTGAGCTAACCGCATTAAATGTTTTAGAAGAATTACAAAACCCCTCGGTAAGATATAAGAGCCTTATCAAGGATGGTGATGTGTGGTAGTTAACTCTTGAAGTAATCCATTCACGATGAGTACCGGATTGAGGTAAAGTAATTTCTTGCAAGCATTTTTTCCTCAAGTCTAAATAGTGCCTTTGAATATTTTTCCAGTGCTCACGTTGCTCCGGTTTAAAGAGTTTCTTGTCTTCTTCACTATAATTAAATTCTATAGAATCGACGTTGGTTAGCATTTTATTTTAAACATATTCCGAATGAAAGTATGGAATTATTTGTCTATAATATTCTTCATCAACAAAAGCTGCTAAATAGAAAGAAAGAATGATAGCAGTACAAATTACGATCTTCTCTAGCCAAGACAACTTTTTAGACAACAAGGTCAGGACAGTAGCCCAGCCCACCACAACCATCCATGCTATGCCGAGAATATTCCAAATCATACTTAATACTAAGGCTTATCCACATAAAATCAACTTTTTTAGTGTTGTAAGCTGTAATTCTAGGGCGTAATCTTAAATTAGGGTATAGATATTTTTATATTTTCAAGTTTAAAAATGTTCCCAGTGAAAACGTAGAAAAGAGACCAAATGCGGATTGGCAAACCAGGCGGACTACTCTTACAAGATCACCGAACGACTTGATTAAAGATCGTATCTTATATTCTTGGGATTAATAATCTCTGGGCTTAAAAGCTGGTCGAGCTGTAAAATAACTAACAAAAACAATTATGCCATTACCAAAATATAACGTGGAGTTTAGCGAGAGGAAAGAAAAATGGGTTCTTAAAAATGAAAAAACGGACAAAATAATAAAGGAAACTAATACCAAAGAAAAGATGATAGCAGGTGGAGTATTAGAAAGAGCCCTTGGTGACAATGGTGGTTCTGTTAAGATAAGGAAGTTAAACAATCAGATTCAAGAAGAAAGAACCTTTCCACCAGAAGCAGATCCATCTCAATCCCCAGGCTAAATTAGCCCAAACTAAAAACCCCGATTGGGGTTTTTAGTTATTCTTCCAGTGCTAGGAAAGATATTTTTCTCAAGGGTAGAAGTGCTTTATCTTCATCGTTGAGTTTGTCATAATGCTGTTGTCCTCGAGAATTGACCAAAGAGGATAATATGTGTACAACGACTAGTTACTACTATTACTTTCGAAGCCGTCATATGAGCCAATTTTTGCAAAATCTATTTCATAATCGCCATCGTCTTTCTTATAAATAACTACGGAATCCAGGCCAATGTCCTCCAGTTTTTTATAAGTCAAAAGTTCACCTTCTTTTAAGCCCAAGACATCTCGGAGTATCCATTGGCCCAATGTCTCATTGGGGTTAGTCATCAATGCCTTATTGCCTTCCTGGCAAACTTTTGCATTCAATTCTTTTTTATCTGGAAGAAAAAGTTTGAACTGCTGGTCCTTCGGTGGGAAAAATCCAGGAAATTGCTTGTGAATCCATGACGGTATTGGTATGTAAACTTCCCCCATACTTCTGGCCCTACCACCAGCATTCCACTGATTAAGGCCACTCTTTTCTGGCACCTCTCCGTCCCTAGTTGAATATAGGGGAAGAAAAACACGCTCTCTAGAGGTATCAATTGGCTTAAATACAAGTTCTCTGATTTCCTTTGATGCTGTATCAAAAAGCTTTTCAAGAGCTAGAAATGGGTCCTTGATAATAGTTACTGGTATTTCCATTAAGACATTATCAATAACAAAACCCTTAAAGAGGGTGCTTTTTGAAATGTTAAAACTATAATTTTCAAATTTATCTGTGAAAGCTATTGATTTGTCGCTTGCATTTTTAATTTTGACCGTAGGTTCGTCAATAAAATTCATCGGCTCTTCAAAAATTTGAATTTTCCCCTGAGTACGAGTAACGCAATGGTAAATCATATTATCTAATCCGTATATTTTAGCCGTAGTCTGTATCCGTTCATTGCGGAGCCTTATAATTTCCTGGACTTGTTTCTCGGGAGGCATGTGCCTGAACTGGGCGCTGTCATTGTTAAATTCTGCCACCTTCTCCATCTTTTTTCCGTTACCTTTTAAAAACGTCTTAATTCCGAAGCCTATGTTGCCCAAAGTAGCATCTGCTGAAGTATCAGAGCGGGAATGATTATCAGCATTGAAACTCTTGCAAAATAAGTTTTCCGCTGCTCGATAATAGATAAAAGGAGAATCGCTTTCTGAAAAAAGCCTTGAAAGGGACCCTATTATCTCTAGCATCTTACTGTAATGTTCTTTTAATTTATTGTCCTGCTTATCTATAAACATAATTTATAATTTAATAGCCTTTGCTATGTTATCAGCTATCCTCCTAATAACAGGGACGGTTACTGAATTTCCAGCTTGCTTGTATACTCTACTATCGGCCATACCTATGGGAACTTTATAATTTTTAGGAAAGCCTTGAACGGAAAGACATTCTTTCGGTGTTAGTTTTCTTATTCCTTTAGAATCAATTACAATGGGAACATTGTGGCCCCCCATCCCCATATTTGCAGTAAGAGTTGGGAAAACCCCCCTCTTGTTTTCTCTCACATATTTTCTCCTCCACTGATAAACAGTATTGGGATTGATGACGCTTTGTTTCAGCTTGTCGTGAAGTGATGTTCCTAAATAATAATACTTCTGAGGTACGTTCTTTTCTAATATGTCTGAGGTGGTTTTTCTTAGCTTAACTTTGTTTGGAAATTCGAATTTGTCTGTAATTTTTTTGTCTTTAAAACCAACAATATAAATTCTCTCTCTATTCTGGGGTATGTTTCCGTGCGTTAAGCTGTTCAGTACAGCGGGCTTTAAGTGATAGCCGAGAGATTCTAGAGCATCTTTTATAAATAAGAATGTTTTACCCCCGTTGTGCCCTGTTAGATTTTTAACATTTTCCAAGAGAAATCCCATGGGTTCTTTTTTTTTAAGAATTCTAACAATATTTAGAAATTGATTGCCCCTGTCTGTGTCTTCAAACCCTTTTCGATATCCTGCTATAGAAAAAGGCTGGCATGGAAAACCTGCGAGAAGGAAATCAAAATCAGGAAGAGTTGCTGGGTTAATAGAGCCTATATCCGCAACGGTGAGTTCTGGGCCAGACTCAAAATTCAAATCATAAGTTTTTTTACAGAAAGCATCGAAGTCATTAGCAAATACAGTTTTGAAAATTTCAGGCTTAGCCTGTTCGAAACCTAATCTGATTCCCCCGATGCCAGCATATAAATCAATTGTCCTAATGATTTTATTTGAGTTTCCCATGTTTAGATTCATGCTTTAAATAAAATCTAACAGAAAGAGTTGTTTTTTACTAGCATTTTTAGCGCTAATCAGGGGATAAGTAATGTCTGCTTACATTAAATTCCAATTGAAAAACGAGGCAAATTATGAGAGCATACCCGCATGAAAGACCAGGAAATATTCGACAAAATAACGGAAATATTACCAGAAAAATTGTTCAGGGATTCAATAGATGAGTTGTCTGCTAATTATTTCAGCCACCCCTTTTTAATAGCGAGGCAAGAGCTTATTAATTTTAGCGAAAATATACTATCAAAGTTTTCAGACCATGAGTTAGGAGAGCTATTCTCTACGTTTTTAAAATCATTCAAAGAACTTAACCAATTTCTGATGATAAACACTGGTTCCAGCAAGAATGGCTTCTATGATTTGTATCCGGAGCTGAAAAATACCAAACCCGATTTTTGGAATAAAAAATCAAGAGAACTATTAGGACTAGCCAATAGATTTGAAAATGATTATAAGAAATTTCTAGTTGAAGGTTCTGGGATTTTAAGTAATAAGGAGAAAGTTAAAGATGATATGACTAAATTAGATTCCGATATTAAACCAAGGATATTTATTAATTTTGAGGTTGGTATCTATAAAGCTGGCCACAGAGAAAAAGTTTACGATATCGGAGGAAAACGATTAGAAACAATAAAGTATCTTTGCAGTAAGAAAGCTAGATTGGACGATCTAGCAACCTTGAATAAGCAGTCAGAAAGTTTAGTTTCTAAAGAAATAGGAGAAATAAATGATAATTTTATTAAAATATTGGAAATAGAAAAAAGTCTAATTATAAATTCAAAGACTAGCGGTTATAGATTGAACAGAGACGAGTTAGACATAACAATTTTAGACTAACCCCTACTGGTTGTTAATAAGTTCTTAAAACAGCCCCAAATATGGGCTGTTTTAAATTTCTAGAGTCAACTAAAGGTCAATAATGGGTACTGGTAATAAACACTACGATTAAATCGTTGGGGTAAATAACTATTCAAGTAGTGGTCGGACCTCAATTTAATCAAAGTAAAAAAATAGCAACTCAGATGGAATCAATAAAAGATTTAAAAGGGGTTTTGGAGGATCTTTTTGAAAGACCCTTCCTGGATGAAGAAACTGAAAAAATCGGACTTATTCTTACGGATTTAGTCGAAGTATTAAGCCAAAAGGGTTAGGAAGATTTACTAAAAGTTGATTACAGCAGATGAAAGAAAAGAAAAGTAATCAACTTTTATAATTTTGTTTTTACATGGAAAAGAGCTTTACTTATTAAAAAATAAGAAAAGTAATGTGTCAAGATGCGACTTGGCACTAACCACATGAAAAACAAAATTGGTGAGTATCTCACCAAGGACGAGTGTCAGGCTCTTCTTCGAGCTCCTGACCAGAGGACAGTTGATGGAAAAAGGGACTATGCAATTCTAAAACTCTTTCTCAATACGGGAATGAGAAAACAGGAATTACTCAATCTCAAGTATAAGGACATCAAATTATACAACCATCAGCTGTGCCTCGAGGTCAGAGGAAAAGGGGGCTGGTCACGCAGACAACCGATTGGGTCGAAAGAGGTTTTGTCTGCAATTAAAAATTATTGGACAGCTGCCAAAATCAAACCCAAAGATGATGACCCTTTGTTTTTCACTCTTGGGAAACATGGCCCTTGGCATAAAAGACCACTCACAGCAGTAGCAGTTGATTGTATCGTTGCCAAATATGCCAAGTTGGCTCTTATCAAGAAAAGAATCACACCCCACTCCTTAAGACATACATTCTGCACTCTAGGATTAAGACAGGGCATTGATTTGAGAACTATGCAATCTCTTATGGGACATCACAGCATTGGTTCTACCCAAGTATATCTACACACAGACGATGAAAGAAAGTTTGAGGCAGCAGCTCAAAAAATAGATTTTGCCTAATATTCTACCTAGAAAATAAGGCAAATTGAAAGTGAGGTATTGATTTTAGCTAGTTTTCCGATAGGTCGAGCTAATGAAATTTACCTTATTTTACCAAAATGGAAGAAATTAAACTAAAACCCTACTCAAAATACTTTATCCCAGTATGGACTGGGTTGGTCAAAGATAAAGATGCAAAGCATTATAAAAAAATGGGTAAAGCCGTCTGGTTATTCTTGTCTCTATTGCATACTGCAAATGGCATGGGATACATCCAGCGATTACAATTCAAGACAATTAGCCAGAGAACTGGAATCTCAATCTCAACATTAAAAAAGTTTATGAGCGTATTGAGGTTAAATGGATATGTAACAACCAGGTCATCTGGTAGATATCTAACGATACAGATCCAGAATTGGAAGCACTACAAAAAGAAGCGAGAGGAAGTAGATGAATCAATAGCGAAGTATCTAGCCGACCTTAGCAGAGGTACCGAAACAGATACTTCTGCTAGTCCCGATAAGAAACATCTGCAAAACAAGAATAAACCAATTGGCAACAGGGAAAAATCATTGTTTTCAGAAGAATACTAATAACCTCTTTAAATAAGTTCTTTTAATTAAGTTAATAAATTAACTTGCAGCAACAAAATAAATTTTGTGCTGCGTTCATTTATTCTTTTAGGAAAATGTTTGTACAAATTGGTTCCTACATGCAAAGCAAAATATTAGTCCATCAGCTTGATTGCTCAAAAGACAAAAGAACAATTGAGAGGATATGCAACTATTACTCGGATATAGAAATAAACGAAGCCCTAAAAAGCACTCTGTATTATTCAGAGAGAAATAAAATAAAAAAAGATAAGCTAAGTTATTTTATTGGAACGCTTAAAAGGATCCGAACAAGAGATAATCCTAGTCCTTAATCAAGAAACTAAGCACCTGCCTATAGCGATCTGCCAGAACAACCCTTGTATCACCAAAGGTTTTAGATCTCAAATCAGAGATTACTTTACTAAAGGAAACGATTGAAACTCCCAAATTGGCAATCTCATCAATGTTTTCTTTTGATTTGAAATTACCCAGAACTAAACACTTAGAATATGTATCTCCAAAATATTTTGAAGTTATTACACGAACACTCTCATTATCAAATTTCTTTCGGAAATATTTCCCTCCAGCTTCCTTGTATGATTTATCACTCAAATTCACACCATCAGAAAGTATACCTAGTGGATTACTACTTACCTGAACCTCAACATGCATTTTATCTCCCTTGCTGTTCATGGCCAAGATATCAATCTCTTGATTGCGACCATATTTAATATTTCGGATTAAAAAATATCCTTGTATCTCCAACCAAATTGCAACAATGTCTTCTGCTAAATCAATCATGGTTTATAAACTAAAAACCCGCCACAGGTTCTCTGGCTTACGCCAGACACATAGGTTTCCCTATATGGCCGATAAAGCAAATCCCATGACGGGGTCTCAGTGCTTTATCGGACTTTATGCCATGCCAGCCAAATGACTGGTTTAGGCAACTGAATTGTTAATCCAAGGATACCAAAAAACATATGTTATTTCCAGAAACAAATCTATGGCCTCAAAACCCACCAGCAAGACCCACCTTTCTGAAAGCCAACCCTTTCCTCATTTCACATACATTGCACAGCTCCTAGCCAAAGATAAACAGCAATAAACAAGCATCTTTAATGGAACAGACACCTGCAACAAAGTATTTCATATATGTAAGAAAATCCTCTGAAGGCGATGAGAGGCAGGTTCAGTCTATTCCAGCTCAGATGGAAAGCCTTGAAGAAGTAAAGGGAAATAAGCAGCTTAAGATTGTAGAAGTAATAGAAGAAGCCAAATCTGCCAAACCACCAAATGGCAGAGATGGTTTTAATAGAATGCTTGGAAGTATAGAGAAGCAAAAAGCAGATGGGATATTGGTTTGGAGTTTGGACAGGCTTTCAAGAAATCCGGTTGATACAGGAAGAATAATAGATCTCATGGATAGAGGCTTACTGGTTGAAGTGACAACACCGACTCAAGTTTTCAGAAATAATCCGATAGATAAGCTGATGATGAATTTTATTCTTATAAATGCGAAGTTTGAAAACGATAAAAAGGGAGAAGATGTAAAACGTGGATTAAAAACAAAAGCAGAAAGAGGCTGGTTGCCTGGACCTGCTCCCGTTGGATATCTGAATGATCCTTACGCTGAAAAAGGTAATAAGACCGTACTCAAAGATCCGGAGAGATTTGATAAGGTAAAAAGGCTTTGGGAATATATGCTGACTGGTCAATATAATCCAGCTCAACTTGTAAAAATAGCTGTTGATGAATGGGGACTGACAACTCCACCTAGAGGCAAAAAGAAATTAGCAACTAAATTATCAAGGAGTGGAGTTTATGTCTTATTACAAAATCCTTTTTACTACGGATTGTTTGAATATCCAAAGGGCAATGGAAACTGGATTCAAGGTAAACATCCTCCGATGATAACCAAGAATCAGTTTCTCCTTGTTCAAGAAATATTATCAGGGAGATCAAAACCAAGACCACAAAAACATAGTTTCACCTACGCTGGTTTATTCCAATGCGGAAATTGTGGAGCATCCATAACCCCCGACTATAAAATTAAAAAGCAAAAGAATGGGAATATCCACCACTACACTTATTGTCGCTGTACTAAACAGAAGAAGGTTAAATGTGATGAAAAATATGTAGAGGAAAGAGAACTGGAAAGACAAGTATTGGAATATCTTAAAAAATTACAGCTTCCGCAAGAGCTACTGGATTGGGCTTTGGGTAAAGCTAAGGTTAAGGGAGCTGAAAATCGAACATTCAAGCAGGGGTTGATAAGAGAAAAGAAGCAAAGAATAGATGAGCTTAAAAACGATACCACGAACTTGTTAAAGCTATATGGCTCCAAAGACAATGCCGATAGATCAATTATATCCAAGGAACAGCTTGTTAATCGTAAGAAAGAGATTGAGGGAGAAATCAATAAATTAGAATTGGAGATTTATAAGATGGAAATCGCTATATCAGAAAGCAAGGAAATAGAGTCATTTGATTTAGCCCAAAGAGCTTATGATAAATTCAAAGATGGCACACCAGAGGAAAAGAGAAGGATAATTATTGATATCTACGAGAAAGGAGTTATTAAAGACCAAAAATTAATCCTCACATTAAAGCCGATATTCTCACTCATTAAAGGTATAAATAGGAAATAATAACCTCTGAAATTTCTATGTCTTTAACATGGAAACATGAGGGGGTGTTTTTATGTTGAAAACACATAAACACATTAGCCTAAAATCTAATGTTTTATACATAGATACATTGGACGTATTTTTATGTACTTAACTCATAAACACATGAGCCTAAAATCTAATGTAATTACATTACTACATTAGACCAATTCTAATGTTAAAGACATTACCATTAGGTAGGCCAAAATCAATGTTTCAACACAAACATTAGATTTGCTCATTAGAACCTTTTTAATGCAGATAGAACCTAGCTTATTTGAACATCTGACCCAAAAATGTCTTGTCCCCGTCATTGGCATTTTCACACCCTCATTAGAACCTCTTTTAACAAGATAAAACCTAGCTTATCACTAGGTTTTATCTTTTAAAAACTCCTTGGCTCCGCGACCAGGACTCGAACCTGGAACCTTCTCCTTACACATAATCCATATCTTACGAAATGGGGTGGACTATATCTTCGCCTTATTTTTCGATTTAGGCGTTTCGGTATCTAGTCTCTACGGCGCCCTCATAAAAATTACGAGGTTCCCACGGTATTACCCATTCGCCAGTCGACGAATTAGGGCTTCACCGTTATCCCGAAAAGTTCATCGAAGGGTTTCCCCATCGAGCTGCAATTTCACTTACAGGGAGCCGCTCTACCATTGAGCTATCGCGGAATGTATTATTAAATTACAAAGCATTGAAATTTTAGCAGAAAAAAGAATTCCATTCAAGTTTACTTGACATTGCCTGGTGCCTTGGTATATTTCTGAAGGCGTAGCAACGGCGTCCCTTGACAGAGGAGAGTGGCAGTGAGAACACCAACCAGAATTGTTGCGGTCTCTATTATCATCATCGCTATCTTGGCTTTTGTGTCGGTACCGATTTTTGCACAGAACACTAATGTCAAAAAGGCCAATCTTCAGAAAATGTATATGGATTATTTGGTGACGGAGGGATATGTACCCAAAATTGACCCCGACGGCGACGTTATGTTTAAGCGTGAAGGTCGGCCATATTTTATTCTTGTCGACGAAACTGATCCGATGTACTTCAGTGTTGCCTTGGGCCTTTCGTCGGTTGATACCGAGGAGGAGATGCTGAAGGTTGTATTGGCAGCTCATTATACAAATGCACGTATAAAAGTCTGCAAAATTTTTACTGCTGGAAAGACCGTATGGGTCGGAGTTCAAATATTTGTTGCCTCACCCGAAAATTTTAAAAGCACTTTCGAGCGCTCGCTGTCGGCCATTGATAGTGGGACAGCCGTTTTTGTTAGTTTATTGCAACAGAAATCTAATCCTGGACCGACTTCGATGGGCATACCACGCATCATCAAGGATTAATTCATCTTGCCAGCGCCGACTAATGTCGGCTTTTTTGTACTCAAATTACCAATTTCTATCAAGTATAAGCCTTATTGCAAAAATAGGATTCGAATGATAGCATGGGAACAGTTATTTTACAGGAGCCAAGAATATGGTTGTCTTAGTAACGTTTCCAAGCGAAGATAGACAAATAGAAGTATATTTTGACAACGAGACTGGATCGGAACCAGAGCTTATCGGCACGGTCAAGGATGACATGTTTTTCGTTGATGGCAATCCTTTGACGGCTAATGACCTGAGAAAGATCGCTCGAAATATTGATTTCCAAAATGGTGAAACAAGGTGCAGTGAATGCGGAGTAGTAGCAATAGAAACAACTAGGCGACCACTTCTCGTTGTATATCACTGTCTTTTTAACCACGATACTGTTGTGATGCGAAGAGAAGGAGAGGTATAATGCCAAACGGATTATCGGCCATAGGTATCACAAGTAGACAATGGGCAGCCTGGGTGCTTTTATTAAAACCCATTACTCAACTTACCTTAGAAGATTGGGAAATACTTCGGGAAGAGAAAGAATGGCTAACACGCACGCTACGGCGCGTTAATGAGCATTATCCAGATATATACAACGCTCAATATGCAAGTTTCATGTCGGCTAGGGCTAATCTAGCAATTCCTAAATAGTATCCCGCAATATATGCGGGACTTTTTATTTTAATGGTAAGTTATGCCTAAAAACTGCAATGATTTTAGTCCGACTAGAAGAGCTTGTTTGGACAGCGTGTTTAATCAGTAAAAATCGCTCTAATCAAAACTGGCCCTAAGGCCAGTTTTGATTTAAAATCTTATATTCCCATCCCCTATCTCCACTCCTTGATCATCTCCAATTTCAAATTTACAATCGTTCCGATAGCGGCTAGACAGAATAATAAGACGACGGCATGTCCCACGAATGGGATTAGCCAAAGAACAAAATATACCACCACACCAAGCAGTATCGTTTTCCAATTGATACTAAATTCTTCTTTTTTATTTATCCATTTATACAGAAGTGCGCCCATGAAAATCGGAGCCAAAGCACAACTGAAGATACTTAGGGCAAAAATACTTACAAAGCCCAAGATTCCAAGTGGAATCCCGACAACTGTAACTAGAAGTAAGATGGATACTATAGGCAGAACGATTACGGTAAGGAGTCCTTTCCCTAGCACGTGCCAGGGAGACTTGAAGGCACTTTCAACCGCCTTAACACTGAAACGTTTAAACACAAGACCTAACAGAAACGCCAGAACAGCTATCATTAAAGCTTTCATCACTAACCAGAACGAGATGAATGCTTTAAAAGAACTCTCAGTGTCATGCGACACTTTTGGCTTATAGGAGACAGTGCCAATAATTTTGGCTCCGCTATCTTTGATCAATTCTTTAGGTGATTGATAAGTAAGATTGCCATTAATGACAGCCTTTGGTCCTAATTCCAATTGATTTGCACTTATGTTCACATCTCCCGCCACAGTAGAGTTGATATATACCGTTGCCCCTGCTATACGAACCTTCCCTTGTACGGGTGCCTCTACATAAACTACGCTGCCCCCGACCAATAGATCGCCCCCTATCTGTCCACCGGAAATCGTGATTTGATTGCCACCTACCATAGCATCACCACCAACTCCGCCTTGGATGAGAACGGTATTGCCTCCAATTTTGGCATCATCGCCAACATTGCCAATTATAGTAACGTTATTCCCGCCGGCAAAAAGATCCTGACGAATCTGACCGCTTACAAGTACGGATTGTCCGGCTACAAAAAGGTCTCCCATTGTCACACCAGTAACCGATACACTATTACCACCGATATACAGATCATCATTTATTGTTTCTGATGATCCAACGCCTGGGTTATTCCCGCCTTTAAATGTCGCACCAAAGACCACCGCCGGTACCAAAAGCACCAAAACGGCAAAGAGTATAATTTTTTGTTTCTTCATGACTAACATTATACCATACATCAATAAATCTTTCGACAGTCCCTTTATTCCACGATTCTTGATACATCCCACAGAAAGAAATGTCTATTTGACAAATACCGCATAAGTGGTATTTTATCTTCAGCTCATTTTCATCTTGAGAGGTCTCCGTGAATGACACATTGTCAGAAACCAGAGATATTTTGGTTATCACGGCCGATGCCGTAAAAGAAACAGGTATTGTTTCTTTTAAGTTCATGATCGATGCTGATCCAGGAAGAAAATTGCACCCAATGCCCCAGCTCTTTGGTTATGTCTGGAGAGTAGACGATGATTCATGCTTTTTCAATATTTTTGAGGGTGGTAAAGGATTGGTTGTTGGTGGAGGGTTCAGTCCCAGCGATGATCCAAAGTGGGAGAGGGAGATAATTGATGCCATCCCATCCTGCACGCTTCTTATGGATATCGATCTCTTGCCTTGGTGGCAAGAACTGACTAAAAGAAACAATCTGGTTTTTAGACACCATCATTTTGCGGGTATCCTGAAGACTTCATAAAAATAGCAGACATTGTCCAAAAAAAGACGATCCCAGATGATCGTCTTTTTTATATCTACTACGAGTGTGGTACCAAAAATACTACAATTTACACGGTATTTTTACCGAAAGTGCAGGAAAGCCCCCTCTTCAGATTTAAGAAGTAATATAACAAAAAAACCGACGATTAGTCGGCTTGAACTTGAACCGGCCTCTCTATATGAGCAAGGCCGAGAGAAATAAGTTTTTTTAAAATTGCCCAGCCCGGATCAAATTCATCCGGACGGTGAGAAAGTTTGGGATTAGTGGGAGAATGGTGATGATTGTTGTGCAAGCCCTCCCC
>Ga0209518_1001569_pt1 | contig 23921 bp, 46 predicted proteins | sample RifGroB1_FD_183993 | JGI IMG/M metagenome (GOLD analysis project Ga0209518, IMG submission 183993) | Groundwater microbial communities from Rifle, Colorado, USA - Groundwater B1 (SPAdes) (version 2) | ecosystem: Environmental > Aquatic > Deep subsurface > Groundwater | place: Rifle, Colorado...
TCTCAGTACCTGATAATTACCTGTCCAAGTACTTAGAAAATTGTAACTAGCGGGTAAATCAAGAACTATCTGCCTCCAAAGATTCTTATCCTTAGTTTCCTGCCAAACTGTTATACGGGTATTTATTTCCTTTAGAAAAGATTCTCTGTACGGCGTTAGTTCTACAATACCTTCTTCATTGTCCCAACTAAAATCCTCCGCAGTTAAAAGTCTAGAACCCAGCTTGTGCATACGGCTGGTGCTGTTCCTAACAGTGCTTACCTTGTATGTATCAAGTTCACTCCAAAGACTCATAGAAGTAGTAATATCCATACTTACAAAAATCTGCCGCATGAATTTACTATGATCCGTTCCAGCAGCTACTAGTTTCTTTGCTAGAGCTAGGTCTTTAGGTCCGCCGTTGTCTGATTTGTCCCAGCTTTCTAAAGGATTTCTCATGCCCCTGAAAGCACCTTCAATATTAAACACACCAATGTTTTCTACTTTTAGCATTCAGCAAGTCCCTCCTCGTCTTCTCCAATGCTAGCCCCGCCACAAGCGTACTCCAAGGTCTCATCCATATTTGACCTAACCCAATTCCTAAAGTGTTTTGCCAACATCTCTCCGTAACTATGCGAAAGTATTGCTTTAGCCACTATGTCATTTGTGAACGATTTCATGGCTTTAGGTAGGTCTTCAAGAAGCTGATCGAAGTTGAAATTCATATAATCATTTTTGTAGCCTTCTTGTTTAACCAGTTCTATATATTCAACAACAGAAAAACTAGGTGGTGCTTCTATAGTTACAGTCACCCTTTCTGCTCCGTTTTCTTTACTCATCGTTACCTCCTTGAGAAGTTTTAGTACTCTGTATCTCTCTCATGGAGTTTACCATAAGGTCGCGGATAACTGTACTTCGGTTCACTTGCTTTGGGTTTATAGCTCTATTTTCTGCAATAGTTACAAGAGCGTCTAGCAGAGCTATTTCATCTTTTGTTAAACTTAGACTAATAAGTTTTTTAGTCGCCATCGAGGTCATCTAAAAAATAGGCAGAAGTAATGTAGCCCCCTGAATTAATGTCAAAGGTATGCCTTGTAGCTTGCCACCGTGGTCTTGGTGCTTCTATTTCCGGGCTACCGTAAATAAATTCAGTGTCCAGTGAGGAAGTATACTCATCAAGGTACCTATAAAAAGATTCTTTGGTTATCCTCTCCCAGTCGTCTTTTTTATCAGCCTTACTTTTAATAGTTGCTTTAACTACTGCCTCTACCTTAACCTCTTTATTTTCTCTTTCCTCACTAGAATAAAATTCATTGTAAGCCAAAACAGCGGCTTTTATTTTTGGCCACATGTTTGTAGGCACTCTGACTTTAGCTTCATCAGATCGCTTAGTGATACCTCTCACGTATAACCTAAATGACACCTCTCGATACTCGTCACCCCAACCAAAACCATGCTTCACCCACATAGGTTCTCCATAGGACACCAGCATAATCTCCCCGTTGACGAAACAACCAGCTCCGTGAAAACTAACCCCAAAATCTAATCTTCTATGTGTTTGCTCAACTACCTCCACAACGCAGAACTTTTTATCTTTCTTATCTAATTCAGCACGTAGTTTTAAATGTTTCATTGAGATTTCCCCCATTCGTTGTAGGCTAGGACAGCTTCTTTAACTTCTTTCCAGTACTCTATAGGTATTAGGGTAGAGCCACCTATAGGATTACCTAGAGTTACTGAGACTGGTCTTTTATATTCGCCATTCACAAATTTGAATTTTGCCGGATCTATCGCCCTTAGCTTTACCCTTTTAAAGCTGAACACATGAGACATGAGGGTCAAGTCGTTACCCCCAAACTCCAATCCTTCATGGCTATTTTCAAGTACTACCATACGAACAAATTTGTTATCTGGATAAACCAACTCCCCACGAACTTTAAGGTATTTTCTCATACTAACCCCGCCTTGTATGCAACAAAGTCATCGAACAGACTACCCACACTACGATTCCCAATAGCCGGAGCCACATACTTCTTGTAAATACTGCTCTTATACATTTCTTGTCTAAGTGCTTCAGGCATTTGCAGGTACCTCAGCCTAATGCTTCTCTTAACCGCATTCCTAAAGTCGTAGGTATCGTTAAGTTTATTAGAGGTTAGCATCCACTTGTGAAAGATAACTTCAGGGTCTTTGATATACACATTTGCCTGAACAAAACCTCCAGGATGCACGATATACTCCCTGTCCATTAGCGGGTCAGAGTCCTTATGATAGTCCAAAGAGTGAACAAACCGGCATTGTTTATTTTCTTTGTTATATATTACTACGTTATATAGAAATCCCGCAGGAACCTTTTTCTTGTATACGTCCAGCAATTCTTTAGGAACTACTGATTTCTCATCGTACCAGTGAACCATGTGTTGATGCTCGTCAATCATTCGGCCAGTATTTTTAGTAGCTGCCCATTCATCCATTAAACCTTTGTAAATTGCTGCAAATTCAATACACCTCATAGCTTCCCATTTGTAAGGCAGTGCGGAAGATCTACCTTCTCTGATTGCCTGAGTGTACGCAGCGGTGTATTTAGTAGCGGCCGATTCGTACAATAACTCTATTTCGTCTCTCATCCCTTCAATGTACCAATACCTCGCTGGGTCTTTTTGAAATAATTCTTTAGATGAATTCTCCCTGTGCTTAGGCTCTAAATTGGTATTACCTAAATCCACACTCTCAGTCACCTCACCTCCCTGCTTGCTATTCTCATCCATATTATTTCTCCTTTTGGTTTCTCAGGTGGTTTGTTTGTACAGTTCTTCGCTCAGTTCCAACATCACAGTCACTAAAGGGATTTCTGATGGATACCTCTTCCAGAGAAGTTCTTTCAGCCCCAATTTTTTACTGCTACCAAGTCCCATTGAAGTTGTTCTAGTGTTGTAAGCATCTATGAAATCTGCAATAGAAACTATGGTGGCAATATCTAAAATCTTTTTAAGGTCTGCGAAAGATAATTCTTTAGGGATATCCTCCAAAGTAATTCCGTAGCCCTCCACCACAGACATTTCGTGATGTAGACCAGAGCAAAGTCCGGTGAAGGGCATCCTCTCTTTTAGGTCAAGGTATCCTCGTATAGCGTGTTCCTTAATTAGCGAGTATTCTTCTAAGGTTATTTCCCGGCCATCAAACAGTTCAGGCGGTAGGGTAGCTTTCCCATCGTCATGAAAAATACCAGCAAGATAGGCCGCTCGTTCGTCTTTGCCAGTAGCTCTTGCGGATAGTCTGGACAACCTACCTACCCTATCCGCATGTTGCTTTACAGAGTCTGGTAGTTCTTTGTGATGCCCCATAGGTACCTCCTCAAATTAAATGAGTCAGCCCTTCTTCGAGCATAGGGGTTAAGTCTTCTAAGTGAACTAGAATCGGTCTTAGTTCTTTAGCCTCTTCACAGGAAGGGTAGGTCCAACCCAAAGCCTCAAGTCTGTTTCCACAGCTATCCCTTAGACTAGGGTTTTCAATTAGCTTGTTAGCTCTAGCCCTAGCAGCAGCTTCTGTGGGTTGGTTTATAATGGCTGTTACCGAGCCCCTGCCGAGTGACACGAAGGTAGCTTTGAAGGATCGTTTTAAAGGTCTCAGGTAGCTAGGCGGCTCGTTTCGGTATTTACCATTTTCGGGGAAGTATATTCTGATACGAGTTCGGTTAATATCAGAAACAATTCCTAGCCTAGCGTAGTAAGTATCTAGTACAAAATCTCCTCTCTTAAATTCAGGCATTACCTACCTCCATGTTATTCTCAGATTCTTTAGCAAACTCCTCAACAGCATTGTTTTGAATCAACAGCTTGGTTCCTTCATCCACCACCACATCAACGTCTATGGCATCAATTTTTTCATTTTTCATTTCCAAAAATGCCGTAAGAAGGACATGTATAGAATCCTCTGGAAACAGATAGTTCTCTAAGAGAAACTCTATCTCTTCCTTGTACATGTACGCTGCAATATCCTTAAGCATTTCTCCGCACTCGCAATCACTCCAGATGTGCCCACAACTGATGCAGAATCCGCCCCTCGTAATAGCATCTAGAGCATTATCGACAGAAGTTTTTCCAGGCTTGCCCTGCGGGAATGAAGTAACCCCTTTGGTAGTTTTGTTGACATTTGTTTTAGGAGTTTCTGTTTTGGGTTTGTTGTGGTTATTATTTCCATAATTTTTAGGATTATAGTGATTATACCAATCCTCATCCCACCCATAACCCTTAACGTCTGGGTCTACCTTGTAGAGTTTGTCAATTGGATCTTTAACCATTTGAAAAACTCTATCAATGGTTAGGTACATCTCATCTACATGAAGTTTTTCACTAGCTGAATGTTGTGAGTAATATCCGATACTTACGTTTACCGCAGGAATAAGATACTCCTCCTGCAAGTCTGCTATATCAGAGTACGATCCATGACCCTTATGGAATCCGAATGATTCTACATAGTCAACTACTTCCGAAGGCAGCTTAGCACCGTAAGTAACCCATTCAGTAGCGTTACACCGATCCATTTCCACAAACAGTTTGGTTCTTCCTTGGTCGTGTTTCTCGAATATTTTAGACCTGCAAAAAGCCCCGACACCAATTCCCCCACTCTCTTCCCCGTTAGTGAGAATAACGCTAGGTAAAGGTAAGCCAGCCTCACTGCAACGCCTTACTATCTCAAGGCACCCGAAGACTCCTGCCCGATCGTCAGCTCCCAAAACTCCGTTAAGATTTGTTAGCACATTTCTATCTTGACAAAGAACCATAGAATCATCTTTCTTACTACTTGCCAAAACTATGTTAGCAGTATTTTTTGTAGGTACTTTGTGAACATACCTATCACGAACCGTATCAACGTGAGCTACGATAGTGATAGGGCTTTCTCCAATGGCGTATACAAAATCGTCATCCAGAATGTAAACCTTCGGGTCAGATTTTTCAGCAGCTTCAAAATAGTCTAGTAGAAAATCTGTACATGCCGGAATCATTTCGTCCGTAGACATTTCCAGCACTTCTTGAATTGTTGTTAAATTATAAGTTTTTCCCATTTTGTCCCCCTTTAGGTTCTTCCAAGTTTACTTACAGTGGCTGTCTAGTCTCCTATCAAAAGCAAAACTAGACAGCCTTGAAGAAGATTTAGCCGACTTCTTCTACATAGTCGTCCCAACCTTCAGGAAGATCAGCGTACTTGGGCTTAAACTTCAGTGTAACTTCCTTGCCTTCTCTACGAGCCTCGCAAGCAGGGCAGAGATATTCCATTCCAGTTACCTTTCTGTCAGTGATAGGGTGAACCTCTCCGCAAGAAGTGCAAGTGAATGTGCTAAATTCTACACAGACTTTACACACCCGGCCTACGTACTTGTAATACTCAACGTCCTCTTTGTGATGATAGTCGCCGCAAATCGAGCAGAGCATGTACTTCTCCTGGCACGAAATACAAGCTGTTCCGACACCTTTCAGATTATTCATCTTGTCTTTTTTCGTAAAAGTTCCACAGCACTCGCAGGTCGTGTAATGAGTTTGTTTGCAAGTAGCACAAACGAACCTACCGTCTATAGTCTCTATAACTCCTTTGCGGTGGTAGTTTCCACAATGGCCACACGAAGCAAACTCTAGGTTAAAGCACGTACAACACACAGTACCAAACTCCCCGCCGACAGTGTACATATTGTGTGTTAGGTGCCTTTCTCCGCAGATTGGACAGGTTGCTTTAATTTTACCGTCATGTTCACTGCAAACTCCCTTGGAAGGATAGTCAGTAGTCTGCCCACACTCCAAGCACATTGCCGCAGAAAACTCTACGCTGGGCGAATTATAGCTGCCAAGATAAGAGATATCCAGATCGTAGTTATCAAGGTAAAGTGCTCCGCTACCGGAATATTTATCTTGAGGGGATTCAAAATATACCTCGTTAATGCTCTCGCCGCGCTTGATCTTCCACTTGTTTTCAACCCCAAGAGACTCGGCGATCTTCTCTTCTACGAATAACCTCGCCATATCCCTCTCAAAATCGTAGTAAGCGCCATAAGACTTGGGCTGAATGATTGTGTTATTTACCACGAACATCCAGCTCCTTCCCAGCTTGTAAATTTCATGCTGTGCGGAGGTTGGCTTTTCGTCCGAAACAAATGTTATCAGAGTCAGGCCATCCCTAGCGTATGCCAAGTTACCGTTGAAATGGCACCCTGAAAGAGAATGACAAGAAGTAAAGGAGGCATGTTCCGAGGCATACAGAAAATCCAGTATGTTGGTGGACACCCAAAGTTGCCTTCCAGACTTTACTATATCGCCAAGTTTGGGAAGAAACTGCTCAGGCTTGTTGATACCAAGTTCAGGCATACAATACTTGAGTACCTCCTCTTGCCCTTTAAGTTGTTTTGCAAGTACTCTGGACAACTTACTTTCCTGATTCTTGACCTTCACGGTATTTTCAATCAGAGAAACAGAACCCAAGTCAATCGGAGAACCTGCCTGAATTGCTTGATGAAGAACATGAGCAATAACCGAATAGGTCTGCGGATAATCCTTCCTAACATCTGCCTCGTTCCTAGCAAGCGGGATAGATTTACGGAACAGAGTAGCTTCCGTAAGACCGAGAGTAGAGTCAAGGCTGCTCTTTGCCTCGCGCATCTGATCGTGCAATTTTTCAAGCATTGTATCAGGAAGACCATGTTTTCTCAAAACCGTGCCAGTAGTTTTCAACAAATCTTTCATTTTGTTCCCTCCGTTGATTTAGGTAATTACCTATTTTGTTAATGGTTAAACTGCTTTGATGTAAGTTATAATGAGCGAGGAAGTGTCTGTTCTGCTTGACACTTTAACAATTTCATGAATATGTCTGTCAAGAACATCTGCCACGTCCCCTTTGAGGAATTTGTTAAACCAACAGACGGCTTCCTCTTCAGTCTTTGCGTAAGTTCTAATTATGTGCCTCCCGCAACCGAGTCCTGTTATTTCCGCTTCAAAGGTTGGGAGAGTATTATATAGAGTGAAGTCTTCTAGAGTGTATTCGTCCCTCACAATAACACCGCCATACTTATACCTAACTTTTATGTACCTATCTCCGTCCTCAGTAAAAACCTTATCAACAATACCTACTGAGATACTATGATAGCTACTTTTGACAATATCCCCTTCTTGGATTTCTCTCATATTAAACCTCCTGCTTATTAATAATCGACAGCAGTTTAGCCCTCTCTTTTATTGCGCCAACTCCTTTACCGAGTCTGTGGTCAAGGATATCTAGCTGCTCCTGCGGAGTCCTCTTAGCCCTTTCAGCGGACCTCTCTACGGCGGCTTCCCTCTTCGCAGTTACTCGTCCTTCAAAATTCTGTCGTTTCATAAAGAATCCTCCATTTGTTTGTATGACTCAGTTTGGAGCCAGATTGTTAATTTGGTTACTTATACCTATCGTTGTAGGCAAGCACAGCAGCTTTAAAATCGTTGTAAGATTGCAGAGTTGGGAAGGTTATGGGCCCGGGATCTGACGCTATAAAGTCTCCTCTTAGGGCTATGCTCTCGTATCCCGACCAACTATCTGTTATCCTTTCTGGGTAGCCCCAACTTCCTAAAAGCGTCCTATTGTGTATAAAAGTCTGACCCGCAGTGTGGGAAGGGTTACCATCCTCCGGTAAAGCAAAGTCACGGCCCCTGTGGGTTTGCTCAAGGACCGTGACTTTAACCTGACTCCTACAACTCGACAATTCAGCTCTGTACTTTATGTGCCTAGGCTCTCGCGGAGGCACTTTTTGATTAACCTACGATGAACGTGCAGGAAGTAAAGGTGATTGCCCGACGAGCGAGTTCGGCCTGCCTTGCGAGTTCGGCCTGACGAGCTGCTTCAATAAGTGCCTGACGAGCTGCTTCGGCTTCTGCTGCACGCTTAAGGCGTACTCTTTCGTTAATTCGGGCCTGAGAATAGTACTCATTGTACTCCTTAATAGCATCGACAACCTTATTAAGTCGCTTGATCGGAATAGCTATAGAGTTGTCATTTTTAGAAGTATCCGTGCCACGAAGCCAGATGGTGTTGAGTCCAACACTAGACTTATCAGCATCTCTGCTAGGCCGAACGTTGGAACCGAGGCAAATGCCATTACTAGCTGTAAACGTCTTTCCGTTGTCTGAGTTACCGAAAGCTGTGTTAATGTGGGTCTGTCCAGTGATCTTGATGAGTCCCTTACTGAAATTAGGCAGAATCATTACCTTAGCGTTGATATGTTTCATTTTTGTATCCTCCTATGGATGTTTGTATCAAACTTAACTGGATTTAAGTTTGAGGGGTTAATTGTCTGTGGCAGTTACTAGTGAAGTTTTCTCGTATTTGCTAATATCTGTAATAAAGTTTACGCATTCTGTGTATATAATGTTATAAGAAATGAATAATAAATTTACTGTATTATCCACATTAACTATTTTACACAGTAAGGACCTACTATGACAGACTTATCAATAGAAACAAAGCACAAGAAAACTCCCCAAAAAGAATTAGATAATAGAAAAGAAAAATATAAAAATTTATCTCCAGAAGAAAAGAAGCACATAAACTTAAATGTAAGCTGCACCACCAAAAAATACAGGCGGATGACATAAAAAGAAAAGAGCGTAACGCCAAAAATTACGAAAGGTACGTTCAGCGCAGAAACTGGCTAGACAACTATAAAAAGACCTGCGTGTGCGCTTACTGTGGTATTGATGACCCCACGGTATTCGAATTTCACCACACAGATCCAACAAAAAAGAATAATAGAGTCTCAGTCCTAGTATCCAATGCTTCTATCAAAAAGCTAGAAGAGGAGCTACGTCTTTGCATATGCTTGTGCGCTAACTGCCACAGAAAGCTGCACCATGATCTTAAACAAGCTGCTAAGAAACACAAAGATAAAGACATACGGGGCACTAAGCACGCGGCCTCAGTAGCTTGGGTAAACGAGCATAAAAAACTAAGTAAGTGTAAAATATGTGGCGAAGGTCGAGCGGAACTGCTAGATTTACACCATAGAGACTCTTCTGAAAAAGAAGATTGTATCTCTAACTTAGTAAAGTACGGTTCTGATTTAGAAACCGTAATTAAAAAAGAAGTAGAGAAGTGCTCAGTTCTATGTGTTAACTGCCATAGAAAGTGGCACAAAGAGAATGGGTGGAGGGGAGAAAAGCTCCCCTCCTAGAACTATTTATCCAACATACTCTACTCTACCGCTACGAAGCGCCTCAGCTTCGCGTTTGCTTCGGACGCGGGCATTAATATTATACTGAGTATAGTATTCGTTATACTCCTCTACAGCCTCGCAAAGTTTAACTGCCACGTCATTAGAAAGCGCGAGACAAGTAGCATTTTGAGCTGCAGATCCAAGACCCTGAAGCCAGATCGTTTGAGTGTTCCTGAAATCCTCGTCTTTGGCGGGGAACAGGTTGCTAGCAATGGTCAGACCGTTAGACGCTTTGAACTTGCGCAGGTCGCCTTTCATGTTACCGAACTTTTTGCCTACGTTGGTCTGACTAACTACGCGGATAAGTGTCTGGCTGAATTCAGGGTTAGCTGCTACTTCGAGTTTAATGTGTTTCATTTTGTATCCTCCTTATGGATGTTTGTATAGCTTTTTAGGGCTAGTGGTGGAAGTTAGACTCAGAGGTTAATCTTCTGAGTCGCCTTTGAAATACTTGTTATAAGCCAGTACAGTAGCTTTGAACTTCTGGTACGTTTCTAGAGGCATACAGATGGTTTCGTCGTCTCGGCTGGTTTCGCTGCCTCGTAGGTACGAGAACACAGAAGTCGTATCTGGATAAGCAATACTACCTATACCGTAGTCGAGGTGTCTAAAATCTTCTCGCAGCCCTGCCCCAAAGTTCCAGCTCCTATGACTCTGCTCCAGAATAGTAACAGCCACAGACTTCCTATCCTCTGTTAATTTAGCACGATACTTTATCCATTTCCTTTCTCCGCTATACCTCCTTTCCTTATTGTCCGGCATTGTTTCCTCCTAAATAGGTAATTACCAATTTCTTAGCTTGCATTATTAATCATGCTCATTTGTCTACAAAACGCTCACCCCAGAGATGCCATTTTCCCACCATCTGAGGACCTCGCCTATAATGAACTGCACGGGCATACTCTTGCTTACAGCCACTGCATCGGTACACGTTAATTTCCATGCAGGGGCTGCCCGGAGTATATTTGCAAAATCCTCCTACAGCCTCTACAGTAGGGGCATTGCAGCGAGCACAGCTTTGCCCAATCTTCCAAGCACCTAAACATATCCAAAGTTTAAAATCCTCATCGGATATCCGCCTCATGTTGATTTCTTGAGGCGCTAAGATAGATAAAGGTATCACTTAAAACCTCCTTTGCTGTATCAGTAAAAATTAAACGTGTCTGGGTTAATAACTCCACAACAACTTGAACAAACATCTAGACGGTTAGCTATCTCGTAACAATTAGGGTCTGATTCTTTGATTATTTTCCCAGACCCCTTGTCAAACTCATTGCAACAAACCCAGCAATGCCCACTCTCAAGCCTTTCCCGCTCATTCAACCTTTCTACGAAGGGGTCTATGACGGGATTTTCTAGGTCAAACGTAACCATATCGAATGTGGTTTCAGGAGGGATCAATTTCATACCTGATCCCCAGTTGCTACTTCAACTACAGGCTCTTCTTCTTTGAAAAACTTTGGAGATGGCTCGAAGTCCTCAAACAAACTACTGCCGTAAATACTTTTGTAGGTGGAAGCAAAAGAGTTGTGTCTTATTGGTTCCTCTTTCTTAATCACAGGTTCTTCTTTAGGAATAATAGGCTTAGCTGCTTTGTAAGCGCCTCCGTAAGTGCTATCCATGCCTCTAACATGCCTACCGTAAGCAATCGGAAAAGCTGCCTTCATAGCCCTTGAAGAAGAAACGGGAGGGGCAAAGAAGATAGGCTTGGGTTGAAACTCTACAGCAGCCTTCATAAGCTTGTCCCTTTCATCTTTGTGCTCTATGTAGTACCGGCAAGCCTGTGCTATAGCGTCTTCCATACTCCCTCTGGCATACAGAAGATTAAACCCAGCCGCCTCTATCATAAGACCCCACATGATAGAATCGAAGGCTCTCTTATTGACAGGTGCTACAAGATCATAGCGGCAAATCCAGAGTTTGCATTGCAGAGCCTTTACACTACAACCTTCCTTGCCCAAATACAAGCAACCGTCACAGCAAAAGTTCTTACCCTCTTGCCTCCGGTGCCTCTCACAAACTCCGTCACAGACATTGCAGGGGTTGAATCGGTCCATGAGTGATACGGCTCGGTTATACAAGCTATCGTAGACGGGTATTAAAGCTTTTGCGTAATCAAATTCTCCAACTGGCATAATAAGTTCCTCCTAGGTTAAGGTTGTGTTGCTCCCCATTCGTTGTATGCTTTTACTAATTTTTTGATTCTAGGCCATTGTTCTCTGAGGATTGGGAATTCTATTCCGGGTTCGTCGCAGATCCATAAAGTGTCAGAACCCATTACAGGCGTATTCCACGGGTGCGAGTTTATATTCCCTTCTAGACAGCAAAAGGTTGTGCCACCAGGGGTCTGCTCAACTACAGTAACAGTTGCTAGTTCGGAGTTGGGAATGAGTCTGGCTCTTAGTTTTAAATGTTTCATTCATTATTACCTCTCTATAGTTCTTTTACGAAAGAAGTTAGGGTATTCATCAAAACTGAGGGTTGGCATCTCAAGGTAATTGTGTCGGTAGAACTCTATAAGCCCATCTCCTTCAGTGTAAGAGGTTTCATAGGTCCAGTCTTCTGGGTTGAAGTCTATCTCGACAATGTCTTCTCTCATTTTAGTCCTCTATAGGATTTTCAGCGCCCCATTCGTTATACGCTTCGATAGCCTTTTTAATCTTCGGCCAGACCTCTGTTGGGAGGGTTAGTGTTGGAGTAGGGCCTATCTCAAAATAGTGCATGTTAGTTTGAAAACCATTGTTATACTTAAAGCCAGTGTAACTGGTATTTGGTAGGTACTTAGAAGCAATCAAAAGCACATCTCCATGCCTAAATACTCCAGAGTGGTGGCTTGGGTGGGACATTCCTAGCTTACTAAATTTACTAGGCTCCGCAACTTTCTCTAGTATAGTAACCTTAACCACTTCATTTCTAGGTCTCAGCAATTCAGCTCTAACCTTCAGGTGCCTTTTCATACCCGTAACCTCCTATTAGTTAGTCCACTCTACCAATGAGTCTATAAGAATCCTAGCTGAAGTTACAGAAGTAGTTTTTCTGATACATTCGTTATCAATTTTGAAAGTATCACAGAAAGCATTTCCGAAGGTCTTGAGAGGGTCACTGTCTTTAAGGTAGTTGTTTTTGAATTCTAGAAACTCGTTGTAGGATATTTTGTAGTTCATTTTGTTAGCCTCTTTTATGTTAGTTTTCTGTTGTATACTCGAAGGAATTTGTCTGCCTCAAGGGTTTCATTTTTAAACATGATTCCTGGACCTACTATTTCGTAAAGAACCCAACCGTCTTTGTAGTCCTTTACAAGAGCTTTTACCATTTTATTTGGATCAACAAAAGGATTTGATTTCTCAGTTTCGCTTTGGTAAAATCCGTACGTAGCTCCTATTTCTATTTCAAGTATTAAATAAACTTTTTTACCAAATAACTTCTTAAAGAAATTTTTCATTTAGTTCTCCTTTATGTTTGAGTACTAATCTAAACAAGAGTGCTGAAATACACTGAATAATAAGTCAGCACGCTTAGTTAGCTTATTACTTTCCATAGTCTTTTCTGTACTGCTCTACTAATTTCTTAGCGTGCTGTTTTCTAGTGTAACCCGCTAAGGGTACTGTTACAGGAAATAGTAAACAACAGAAAAGCCAAGCTAAAAATCCTAATACCAAGTTAAATGCATTCATCCACTCATCGAAGGGTAGGAATTTGAACCCGAAGATAGTTTTGAAAGCATCCTTACAATGCCACCAATAACTTGCTTCTGCTAGTTCTTTTAGTGTCATTTTATTATTAGCCATTTTGGTCTCCTTTGCTATTTTGTAGCACACTTTACTAAATAAACTGAGGAAATAATTAGACAAACTCCTCCTAGATAGAACTTCCAACCAGCTATCAGAGCCTCTCCCTCAGTCATGTGGAGTGACTGAAATCTAGCGTAGACTATAAGAAGGATTGACAGAACTACAAAGAGGTAGGCTATTAGAATTTTAGTCATTTTAGTCTCCTGTTGGTAAAAGTAATCCTGCTACCCAAAACCCGAACGAAATTATTAACGCAGCTACCCCTACAGATAAAAGAAGCACAGGACCAAAAAAGCAAAGTAGATTGTTCCAAAATGTCTGTCGTATCTGCATCGGACTGAGGTTCATAATATACTTCTCACCAACCTCGCAGACTGTATAGGCGGTTGCCGAAACAGGCGCGTCAAACAGATACCCGTCTTCAGTTTTAAAAACCATTTCAGTACGACCTGATGACTTGTATCCTCCCGCCACTATTAGCTTATTTACTACTGTAACTGGAGTTGGCTTTTGGATAGTATACCCTGAGCCAAACATAAGTAAGGCTCCTAGAATTATCGACAATATGCCTATAAAAACAAATCCTTTCATTTTTGATCCCTCCTTTTAACCAAGTAAGAGTAAACTGCATAGACTACACACAAAGTCATTCCCAAAGCTACTGAACCAATAATGAAGTATGAATACATTATAGAGTCCTTATGTTAGTTTAGTTAACTCATCTTCCGAAACCCAGCAATGCTCTTCTGAAGGTAGCTCTACCAAACACATACCACACACCGTTTCTTTCACCAAGACGGGAGATTCTAAGGATTTAACGTACTTAACAACTGGCGTGGGTTTCTTAATTCTCTTTACAGGTTCCTTTTTAACGTCTTTGAGCAAGTAAAGGACTAGAAATTCTGCTATGCTGCTCATCTCAACCTCCTCTCAGAAAGATATCATTAACCGTGGCTTGGAGTTCCTTTTTAAGTTCCCTTGGATTTCTACGCACCACGGCTATTGATTTGATTAACCTGAAGAAAACTATTATCAGGTAGTCTCTAAGCATATCTGATAGAGGTCTTGACTCTACGAGCTTGACTTATAGCAGTCTCTCTAGCCTTTTGGATGTTACGTCTTGACGGTTCTTCTTGGTTTTGGTTTTTAGAGGTTTTGTTAGAAAACTTGGAGAATTCATTGTTTTCGTAGGATTTAGTAGACATTTTATTAGCTCCTTAGTTAGTGAATTCGTATGAGTTATATGCTTTGATACACTTTTTTATTGCTGGGTAGTCTTTTAAAGTAACTGTGAAAGTGGCTGGTAGCTGAGATTGGGAATGAGCTACATAGAGTTTGTCTGTGATTCCTTTCATCTTAAATTCTCTGCTGGTTAAGGTACCTATTCTGAATTTAGGAAGATTTTCTGAATGAGAAGCCATTCTGATGCTGCCGTGACAGAATGCGTGAGTTTCTCCTATGTAGCTGGTTTTGAGTTCTGCGAAGTGGTGTAGGAAATGAGACTGTTCCAGAATGGTTACTTTGACTCTAGTTTTGTTATCAACTAGCTCCGCTCTGATCTTAATATGCTTCTTCATATTGGCTCCTATTATGGGTTAGGTTTAGTACTTTACGGTGATTTAGGTAATTACCGATTTAATCCTTTCAATAGTTTCTTTGGTCCCCAGAACCTCTATGATTTCTACTATTCCGGGTGCTGCAAGAGAGCCTGAGAGTGAAAGACGTACTGGTGGCCCAAGTTCCTTTATCGTGCAGTTAACTTGCTTACAGGTTTCTTCTATAGCTTCGTCTATCGAGTTGTTTTCTAGATTGCCTATGAATGACTTTAAGATTTCCTTTTGAACTCCTGATAAACTGATGGATGAATACTCCGGCCTGATGAAGTAGAATTTAGCCTTTTGAGCCATTTCTACGAGTGTGGCTGAACGGGTTTGTAATGTTTTGATTGCCTTACTTACCGAAGATACTTTATTAAATTCAGCTATTTGGTGAGGCGTTATTTGTTCCTTTAGAAGAAATGGTTCGAGTAATGTTTGGAGTCTTGTTGGGTCTGTCTGTTTAATCCAGTGCTTGTTGATGTTAAGGAGCTTTTGAGGGTCGAATATTCCTGGCGATTTTCCTACATTTTTTAGGTCAAACTTGGATATCAAGTCGTCCATAGAAAATATTTCTTCATTATTATTACTCCATCCTATGCGGCAAATAGTGTTGATTACAGCTTCAGCGAGGAACCCTTTTTCTCTTAGGTCTAGTATAGAGTCGTCTCCGTTACGTTTGCTAAGTTTTTGGTTTTGGTCATTATGCACAAATGGAAGGTGAGCGTAAGAAAAAACTGGAAAGCCCAGAATTTCACACATGTACATCTGGTAGGGGCTATGGCTTACCCCGTCTTGCCCTCGAATTACGTGGGTAATACCTTGGACACAATCATCAATTAAATTTGTCCAAAGGAACGTAAAACTACCGTCAGACCTTTGTAAAATAACGTCCGTAAGCTCGCTGAACCTTATGTTTATACGTCCTTGTACTTGATCTTTTATAATTACTCCCCCGTAATCTGGAATCTTTAGCCTCAAAACATAAGGTTTCCCTGGCTGTTCGGACGACCTCAAGCAGGTTCTATCGTATTTCGGTTTTTCTTTATTTAAAAGTTGAAGTTCTCTTTTTCGATCTATGGTTTCTTTATCACAATAACATTTATAAACGAGACCTTTCTCTAGCAAAATATCAATGTACTTCTGATAAATTTCATTTCTCTGAGACTGGTAAACTACCTCTACGTCAGACTGCATACCCAACCAGTCCATAGTGTCTAAGATCGGTTTGATACTTTCTTCTGTAGAGTTTTCCTTTGAAGTATCCTCTATACGTATGACAAACCTGCCTCCATGACGTCTTGCGTACAAATATGAAAATAGGGCTGTACGTATATTTCCGGCGTGGGGTGCCGATGGGTTAGTTTCTAACTCGCCAGAAGCATTTGTAAAAATAGAGAGGCTTGGACTCGGGCAGAATCTAGTTACGACCATGATTTTGTCTCCTTTTAGTTATTTTGGTAATTACCATTTTCAGGTAATAAGTTTAATGAGTATTGTGTATATAATAGGGTGAACGTGAAATCAATGAGTTGCGTTCAAATATTTCTACTGCAAGGAACATACAAATGGGTAAAAGAAGAACAATAGAAGAGTTTATAGCAGATGCTATGGCACTGCATGGCGATACATACGATTACTCTAAAGTAGTCTACACACAGAATAAAGCTAAAGTACCTATTATCTGCCGAATTCATGGAGAATTCCTTCAGTCACCTAACGCCCATCTCCGAGGCGCTGGCTGTCCAGTTTGCTCCTACATAGTCCGAACGGTGCCTTTGGAGGAGCAGATAAGGCGTGCGAATATTATACACCAGTCTAAGTACAATTATTCTTTGATTGACCCTACAACATAAAAAGGTGTTAGACAAAAAGTGCCTATTATATGCCCACACCACGGGCTATTCAAACAGCCGTTAGGCAGTCATGTGCTTAGAGGCGATGGTTGCAGGTTTTGCAGTAGTTCGAAATTTGAAATAAAACTTGCAGGATACCTTAACTTACGACAGATAAAGTACAAACGAGAAAAAACATTTCCAGACCTTAAAAACCCTCTTACCGGAAAATCTTTGAGGTATGATTTCTACTTACCTGAAGCTGGAATTCTCTGTGAGAGCCACGGAATCCAACATTTTTTTCCAACTAGTTTCGGTTCAGATAGGTCTGAAGAGACTATGAAAAACAACCTAGAAGTAATAAAATACCGCGATCAACTAAAGATCGACTACGCACTCAAAAACAACATCAAACTACTGGTAATATCATACAAAGACATTGACAATCTCACTCAAATTCTCGACTATCATCTTGGCATTGATACAAGCATAATTCCAGAGACTTCTCAAGACACAATATCATATGACTCTAATCAGGCAGTTCAACAAGCTGCCTAACAATATTACCAAACAACACCAAATCTAATACCAATTCCTACAGCCTTTATTCCAGCAATCTAAAAGATTATTAAGATAAAGCCAATAGAAAAAGCCACTAGTTTTTGATTGAAGGGACTTAAATAACTACCTAAATAATTATTTAAGTCCCTTCCCTTACCCTTTCAACTACCCTTTTCAACTACCCAACCCAACTACTCTTTCAACTACTCACCAACGTCACTGCACGTTAGGAAGATCCTTAACCTCAACGCAGTTCTCGGTATCCCAATATTCATGCTTACCGCAAGATACTTTTACGTATACCCCGCTATCACTAACTCAGTCAAGTTCTCCAACAGCCCCTACCGAACTAATAAGGTGAGCAAGGTTTCCTACACTCGGTTGTGTACGAACAAACCACCTCTTCTTCTCTACCACAGGAATCTCAGTGATTTCTACGCAGTTTTCTTTAAGCCAATTAGTTCTCTGGCCGTTGGGAAGAACTACCGTAACACTTCTTCCGCTGGTGGATTCTTTTACGACCTTACCTACAAGTCCTACATTGAAGTTTGGGTGTACATTGTTAATTTTAGTCCTAACAAAATACCTGTCTTTCTTAATTTCAGGCTTCTCCTCAACGAACTTAGCAGCAAGTTCGGCCTCAGTGATTTCTTTGCAGTTTCCCACAGCCCATGATTCGTATGCCGTGTCAGTCAATTTAACGGTGATGATGTATTTGTTTCCACACACAAACTCACCCACAGTATCTACCGTAGTGCCTTTGGAGCTATTCCTATAAGGTTTAGTCCTAATAAACCACCTCTTCTTAGGCGCTTCAGGCTCTTTCTCTATCTTCTCAGCAACCTCTACCTCAACTTCCTCTCCAACTTCCGAACAAAACTCCTTATTATAAGCCTCGACAGCCGCCAAAATCTCCTGCCACACTTCCACAGTTACAGTAGTTTTGAGCTTGTCCTTGTCCTTTTTTGTTTCGTTGTTAGCTACGTAGAAGGTTCCGATGAGCCCTTTGTTTCTATGCTCAGTGGGGACGAAAGATTCTTCAAATTTCACTCCCGAACCCCCAACACTGGAGCAAAGCCTGACCTTTCCGTGTACAAAATCTCCTATCTTTTCACACAAAAACCTATTCCCAAACTGCCCCTCAAAGCAATTTTGTTCAACCACCTCCACAGACACATTTTTGAAATCCGGGCCTATTGCTTCTGCGTGGATCCTAAGTACCTGCGGCTTTTTGATTTTGGGTTTGTCTTTGAAAAATTCATTGTACTCCTCTACAGCTTCCCTAAATTTGTTGTATTCTGAGGTTGTGAAGATGAGTTTGTTACCGTTTTTGGTAGGATCAGACCCCCAAACACGGATGGTTGCCTTGTTCATTATTTGAGGAGAATTAGCACTATATAAGGCCAACCCGTTAGATGCTTTAAATTCATGGCAGCCCAGCCCGTACTTGCCAAATTCCTCTCTTACGCGACTCTGCTCCACAATAACCACCTCTACCTGGTCAAATTTCGGGCCAACGGGAGTAGCAGTGTATTTGATGTGTTTCATTTCAATTCTCCTTTAGATTGTTTAGTTTAGTTGTTTTAGGTAATTACCAAAATCCTACTAAAAATTATTATTTACTCTCAGCTTTCTTAGGCTCCATGTCAGCCACCCAAGACTCCAGCTTCAGCCTCATCAGTTTAGCTGCTTCTGTAGGAATCTGCTGCGCTTCCTTTGCGAAGTCACTCTTAGCAAGTTTGGGTAGAAGGTAAATTGCTGCGGCTTCTTTTTGAGTAGGTACGGCAACAAGCCCTACTATAGAAAAGACAAACACTGCTACAGCTATCTTGAGCCATTTTTTGAATGCATTCTGCTTCTCATCGCCTAAGTCTTCCAAAATTGGTGGTAGACACATAACTACTGCCAATAAGACTATGCCTAAGATAACACTTACTGTAAAAAACATACCATTTAACGAATCCAACCTAGTAAACAAATAAATATGCCACCACTCCATAACTTCCTCCTTTTAGTCAGTTATTTTAATTAATCTGCACAAATTCTCAAAAATTCCCTACTTCTGCTTGTTCTTAATAGCCTTGTCCCGTGACTTCTTATGCAGCTTAGGCCGCTTCTGATTAACGGTAGAAAGCGTACCATCACAACCACCAGAAGCGATATCGAAGTGTCTCAGACTACGGCCCGGAAAGAAAGGCTTGGCAGCTACAGCCTCACGGAGAACATTGCCCTCTTTGTCTTTGAGTTCCGATCTAGCAGGAACCGCAGCCCTAGCAGGAACAGCTTTTGTGTAGAATTTTCCGGTGGGCACTTTCATAACTGCTTTACATTTATTACAACACACCTCGACTTCGCCAGTCATCCCTTTTGCATTGGAAGAGGACTTTACCACTTCATTTTCAGTTTTGTTTTTAGCCATTTTGAAAGATCTCCTTTTGGGGTCTTAGTTAGCGTCTGAACTATTTCACACGCTTAGTAGCTTTTTCGGTAATTACCAATTTCTCTTTCTTTTTCCCTCACAGTACCAGCTTTCACAACTCTTTTAGAGACATAAGTATCTCCTAGCTTAGTTCCTACACGGAGTCCTGAATTGCTGAGACTGAACTTTAGCATTCCAAGATCGAATGATAGTCTCATTTTAAGACTCCATCTTTGATTTCCAAGTTGACAAGTATTACGGCTTCGCTTGGGGTTAACTGCCTTCTGGTTGTGTAGTACAAGTACCTTTCGTAAACAGCTACCCAAAGATCCAACTCTTTGATTCTTTTGGCTATCGGTTTGTTTATTTTTAGGGCAATTTTTCTAAGTGGTTTGCAGTTTCTTAGTATGAGGCTTTCTTGTTCTAAATACCTCAATCTACCGAAACAGACATTTCCTGTAAATACCCGCCAAGGGCATTCACCACAGTTTGTTCTAGGTACTGCGCAAAGAGGGCAGCTAAAACCGCTATGACGCCAATCCAAATACTGCTGACGTAGTTCTCTCAGCGCCACTAAATACTGCTCGGCGTGAGGCAGTCCTTGTTTTGAGATAATCATTTTTTAGACTCCTTTAGCTTTTGATTCAAAGTATCTACCTAAACGGGCTACAGTTTTATCAAAACCTAGAACTCGAAGCAGGGTGGAAGCCGGGAAAGCACTCAGCACAAAAATAGGCAATCCTACAAACAAAAGGTACAGTCTAGTGGTAAGGTTCATTTTTAGGCTCCTTTAACATTTTTAGATTTCTTCACCCCACCAAACAACGTGTGAGCTAATTTTAAGCCACTAGCAACATCAACCAATTCACCGTCTAACTGGTACTCGTAAAGCTGCGCAAGAATGTAGCCGAAATGTTTTCCAGGTTTCCACCCTGCTTCGATGAGGTGTCTGCCTTGCATAATAGGCATGATTTCTCCCTCAATCTCTTCAAATACGGCCAAAATTTTAGCAGCAACTTCATCATTTCTTTTGACATAACTCTGATTCTCCTCTGAATATCCTCTGCCTTCCCTATCTGCTTTGTGTAGTTTCATCAAATCTCTAACATCAACTTTCGAGGCTAACCTTCTCATCTGCTTCTTAGTTATTCCATTTTTGTACTGGTAAGGGTGCATGTGATATTTGATTAGATTGAGAACTTTTTCTGTCAACTCTTTTTCATCAGTCAGCCTAGCCATTGCAGAAGTAGCTAAGGTTAAGTCTTCTGCGTGACCTTTAAAACTGATTTTATCGCCCTTTACTTCTTGTTCTACAGATGCTTTGCCTAGGTCATGAAAAAGAATTGCTAGCATAATTTCTAAGGATCTTTCTTTGATAGGTAGAACGTCAAGGGCTAAGAGTGAATGTGCGTAAACTGAGCCTTCGGGGTGGTAGCATTTGCCTTGTTCTATTTGCTTGGTGATATGTAGCTCAGGAAACAGAGTTTTAGTCAAATCCATGTCACCAAGTTTTTCAAAAAATGTTGAAGGACATTCTGCTTCCATCAGTACTTTTTCAAGTTCACCTAAAATACGTTCTTTCGGCAAACTTTGGATTTTGTTTATACTGATCGCTCTACACGCTGAGAGTGTCTTATACATCATGTCAAACCCTAACGTAGCGCAGAACCTAGCAGCTCTGACAGGTCTTAGCGGATCTTCGTTGAAAGTGTCTATAGATACCATTTCCACTTCACAACTACGTAGACAATATCTACCACCAAAATGATCAATTATCTCCATAGTTATAGGGTTGAAATACATGGAATTTATCGTCAGATCCCTTCGCAAAGCTGCTTCCTCAACTGACATGTATGGGTCTATTTCTACATCAGCCCCCTTACCGTGAGTCCTATCTCTGCGAGGGAACCCAACATCAATACCATCTGCCTTATAAATCCCGTAACATTTACCCACAAGATCTACTTTCTCGCATACAGTGTTCAAAATAGTCTCCAGAGTTTCCTGAGAAATACCGAACACTTCAATGTCTACATCTTTACAAGGCCGCCCCAAAAGCAAATCTCTAACAGCCCCTCCGGTTATGTAGGCAGTTCCATTTTGTTTGTGAACTTCTAGGCATATTTCAAGTGCTTTTGCGGACATTTTTAGTCTCCTTATTGGATTTTAGTGTAGACCCAAATTTTGCCGTCTTTGCGCTCTGCCGGTGTGTATGCCAAATTACACTCACTACAACTGTAATGTAGAACTCTACCATTCTTTAAAGTAGGCATAGGGAAGCCTTTGCAAGATTTATGGTCAGTTAACACCAGGTTGTAGCCGAGGTACTTAGACGGTTTCACTGTAGGTCTTGGCATTTTTAGTCTCCTTATTTGCTCCCTATAGGATAAACTACGCCGTCTATAGTTATTTCTTCTGCTAAGGATGTATCGTCTAATACTGGATAGTCATTAGTGCTGTCATCTACTGACCACGAAGTTGCCCCATTACCAAAATACCTACCACGTCCAGCATAATATCTTTTTAGTACGCCTGAAGATACTTCTATACTAATCTTAGTATCAACTGGAACTTTATCCCAAGGCACTTTTGGAATGGGCCTCTTTTCGGCGTATTTGTTGTCACCGTCTACATAGAAGAGGGTAGCCTCCTCGGAGTGGAGGTAAGGTTTTCCTTGCCGAGTGTACGCGTGTGTTCCAATGTGTTTGTTAAAATTTATACCCAGAGGACATCCTATATCAGAGTAGTCTCGAACTACCTCTACAACCCCAAAACCGTAAACCCTATCATAAACCTTATCGCCAACTTTAGCGTCATCGAATCTGTTGTTCATTTTAGTTCTCCTTGTAAAATTAATTTCTCGAATTTATCGTGCTGAATGTCCCACAAAGGCCAATAAATCCTACCTTCATTATGTAACTTTTCGTAATTATCTATTAACTTCCTAGCCATTTTGAGTTGTTCCAAAGTAACACAAGAATTTATAACCTTAACGACTTTTATCTCGTCTTTAGTACTCTGTTTCATCATAGTCTCCTAATATTAAATCATTCAGAGTAAAATTCATTGTAAGCCTTTATAGCTGCTCTTAAATCCGTCCAGTGTTTAAGAGGAAGTTTCTTTGTATTTTCATATTCTTTTGAATTTAATACAAAAACTTGTGTTACTTTTTTAGTGGCTCCCCAAGCCCTTAAGGTAACTATATCTGTACTAAAACTAGTCGATCCGTTAAAAGCTAGCAAAGTATCTTTGTGAACAAACATACTGGCGGCATAACCATAGGTAATTTCAGACTGCCCACCACCAAAATCAGTCGTAGAAGGGTGTGTCATCTCTTTAACAGTCAACGTAAAAGTCTCTCCGTCCTTATTATATTTAGCACTAACTTTTATGTGTTTTTTCATACCCCCCCCCCCCCCCTTAGCTCCTTCTTTTTAGGTAATTACCGATTTCATCCACTCACAGCCTCAATCCCTGTCTCTACAATCGTAAGATTTTCCAGTATAAGGGTCATACTCCACGCCATAAAACCTGTCACGATTATGGTCATACTGCTTAGAATACTTAGAACTCATTACTGCCTCAAAGACCACAGGAACTAACTTGACAGTCTTAAATTTAAAGCCGCACAAAGTATCCTCTTTCCCAGCATCTAGGTGAGGAACCCCATAATTACAGTCCATGCAAAAAACTTCTGCTTCTTCGCATACTCTGTGCATGTTAACCTCCTATTTGATGTGAGAGAGACATTCTAGGTTATGTTTCAGATATATTTTGTTCAATGCCTTCCTAACTATCTCAGCACGAAATGAGTTTTCACACTTCTGTTCTACCTTTCCGTTAACCAAAACATCACAGCCAGAAACTGTAACGTGCTTCAGAAGTTGTTCCCAGCCAGATTGTGTTCTAGCTTGGCCCCTCTTCGGCTGCTCAGTTTTACACTTATCACAAATAAGTTCTTCAGATTCCGAACCGCAACGCTGACAGGTCATTGAGAGTTTGAGGTTCCTTACGTTACCGCCTTTAATTCCGCAGTGTGTGTAATCCAATTTCTGAAGGTTCTCGTCTCTAACTAACAGGCTTTGGCTCATGGTAGGCTCCTTGTAGTATCGGTTTTTCCGATAGCGTTGGTCCTTCATTTAAGGTAATTGGTTAGTTCAATTTTAAAACACTATTTTATAAATTCTCAGAAAGTAGACGCAAAGGTGCATAGGCCATGTAAATTGGTAATTACCATTTTCCAGATTTAGGGTAAAAGTATCCCTAAAGTATTGAAATTACTCTCAGTACCAAATATAACTACGTTTGATTTTAAAAACAGTTCTGGGAATTAACTGGTGAGATTGTTGATTAAATGCCTAGAGGGGAGATTTTGAAAATACTTTTGTGGGATTTGTTCTGTGATTCGGAGAGTAGTTTTGAGAGTTGTTGCTAAGAGTTGTGAAAGATTTGTTGCGGATTGTGCTACGAGGGTTTTAGCTGCGCGGAAAATAACAATAGAAATGGCATAGGAAG
>Ga0209518_1001571_pt1 | contig 23912 bp, 21 predicted proteins | sample RifGroB1_FD_183993 | JGI IMG/M metagenome (GOLD analysis project Ga0209518, IMG submission 183993) | Groundwater microbial communities from Rifle, Colorado, USA - Groundwater B1 (SPAdes) (version 2) | ecosystem: Environmental > Aquatic > Deep subsurface > Groundwater | place: Rifle, Colorado...
TTCATTTTGTACGATCATAGCAAATCGTGGAGCGTTAAGCGTAGAGCGTGGAGCGTAAAAATATTACGATATGTCATTTCTCTAAAATTATACCACATGAAATTCTCTAAACACCGCACGGGTGGTGATAACACGAGGCGCAGAGCATAAAGCGTGGAGCCTGCCTGCCGCGTCATCGTACTCCATGGCGCAGGCAGGCGTAGAGCGTAAAAAAACGGGAGGGGATAAAATGTCGGAAACGCCGAAAATGTCAAACGCCGAGCGTTTGACATTTTACAGGTTGCTAACTATTTCAACGGCTCAACCTGTTGAGCCGTTGGGGTGGACTTTTCGGCGGACCATACGGAGGTGAGATCCCATAGATTTTTCAAAAAAATAATGATTCTAAAAACCTTACGATATATCGTAAGGTTTTAAATCATGGTCCCACCTACGGCAAGGTGGGCTCTTGGAAGGGACTCCTGAAAAACACAAAGGAAAGTCCTTTGTGTTTTTCTGTCTTCTAGTTTAGTCTCTTTGTTTACAGACTTCATCCCTTTTACAATACTTACCAAAGTTTTCCTTATAAATTCTTCAAGTTCCATATATTTTAATTTTAATAATGATAAATTTAGTGTACGCACTCAAACCCCGTAGCAGTTTTGTTCAGTTTTATCCCACCACCTTGATCTATATAAGTACCATCAGCTTGGTCTGGTTGATTGGAATCGATTACTCGAAAATTTGGTTCATACACATTAATAAATCTCTCGCTCTCTAGCATTCCCGATTTTATTTTGAGCGAAAAATTAGCTTCTCTCATTGCATTAAATCCAAAATCAGCAACGAATGGAGATGTACCTGTTTTTGTTACACCAATGTAGGTATTTGTAACTTCAACTGGTTGTCCAAGCATTTCGTTACCACTCTGGTCCAATATACGCACAGTAATAGTGGTTTTAGAGCAATATAATCCTGGATAACTTTGAGGGTCGCTTAAACTAATTTTCGTAGGCTTGTTGTTATTTGTTAAAAACACACCATTCTTTTTTACGGCAACCCCCTGAGTAACTGCTTCGATTTCGTAAGAATAATCAGTGTTCGCACTTAATCCGTCAATTGAAGCGGAGTGGCGGGTGGAAAGTCCCGATTCAGAGTTATAAACTTTTGAGGAAAGACCGCCACCGGAAAGAAAGACTTTTGATTCAGTAGGTTTATCAGTCTGCCACTCGATTTTTGCGGAGGTGATTGTCGGCGTAATATTAACCGAGAATATTTGAATAGCTGTTGAAGTTTGACTTTGTGTAATCGGCGCAGGCGCAGTATAGGTTTGTTGCGGTGCTTCCTTGATGGTGCGGATGATATTTCCACTCGCATCCATTTCTACAATTGCGCCGTTCGGCAGAGTAACTGTTTTAGGTTTTTCTTCTGATTTCTTTTCTACTTGTAAATTTTGAGTTATTGTGGTCGGCTGTTTTGGCGCGGACTGAATCACGCCCTGTTTTTTAAGCGCCTCTACCTCTTTTTTTAACTTTTCAACTTCGTCTGCCCGTTGGTCATCTGTTTCTTTTTTCAGTTCTTCGACTTCTTTTTTGAGCTTCTCAATCTCACCCTTGAGTTCTGCAATTTGCCTTATCGCTTCCTCTTGTCCTCGTTTGCTTACTTCAATGGCGTTGAGTATCGCTTGCTTCGCTTCTTCCGGCACTTTTTCTAAAACACCCCTTAAAACCTCTTGGTGCTTTGCTGTGTTTTCTGAAACGATGTTGAGCAATTCTTCCGCCTTTTTATCGTCTTTTAATTCTTTTGATTTTTCTGTCGCGAGCGATATTTCTTCTTCGTAGCCAGTCATTGCTTTTTCAACCGCCTTCGGATTATTTTCATTTGCGGATTCTTCCGCTTCCGCGAGACGCTCATCGGCATGCTCTAACGCTTTTTGCGCCTTCTTTTCGGGATTAAACGTAAAGAAAAGGCCTATGTTTTCAAAAGCGGTATCAAAGAAATAGAAAAGGCTCCCTGGCTTAACTCCTGCGCCTCCCCGTAATTGACCGCTCTTATTCCCCGATTCTTCCGGTGGATGGAAACCGCCTCCGCTGGGAGTAAGGGTTGGTTTTTCATCATGAGTTACCACCAAAAGACAACTGACTGATTGCTTGATATCGCGAACAAAAAGACTGCCCTTTTTGGTGCTTGCCTCTTGGTAGGTTGCTTCAAATGTGATTGTGTCTTCGGTTGTGCCGTTCAAGTCATGAACAGGACCGCCGGTAAAACTAACTTCAAAAGTACGGTCGCCAGACTCGGGATCGTCGCTCTCTCTTTCTTTGGCGGAAAAACGAGATTTGTTTTTTATATCTCCGGCATTAGAAACCCTTACTTTCGGACTTTGTATTTTTATCTGATCATCAGAATCGTTATCCGTAATAGTAACCGTAAAATAAGCGGGATCACCATGATAAATTTCTAAAGGAGACGGCTCACAGCTCAAAGAAGTCGGACCTGGTTCTGGTGGAACGGAAATTGCCGATACTTGCATCGGCGCAATAAAGGCGAGTGAGATGAGTAGTACTAATAGCGTAGTAAGTGATTTTTTCATAGCTTTATTTTACAAAATAGTTCAAATCCTTTTTATGTACCCCGGTAAACTACAACTTGAGAAAATCGGCGGCTTCAATATCCGCTTGCTTGATAATATTCCGAAGTGTCCCCTCGGGCATATCGCCGCGATGTCGCGGAATTGTCGTATATCTGTTCTTGTCTGAATTAAACCAAATCTCGTGACTTCCTTTTGCTTCTCTAAAAAATTCAAAACCGGCTGATTCAAGTTTTTTAACAATGTCCCTGTACTTAAAACCCGAAAGTCTGCCCATTTTTATTATGCGGGAATCATTATTGGATATGTAATAACCTCTCGATGTTTGATCTTCCCTTTTTGCGTTTGAAAAAGTTTGCGCGCAACATCTTCGGCGATTTCAATCGTCTTTTCAAAGGTCTTTGCTTGCGCGACAAGCCCTTGCACATCTCTGCTCGTTGCCACATAGTACCCCTCGGGGAGCTTCTCGATATCAAGCGTAATATAGATACCTTTTTTCATAATTTTATTATGCCAAATTACACCACATTATTCAAGCAGTATTTTCCAAGGGGAGTCCTCGGATAAACTGTGTTTATTTCGCCCCTTTCCTGTTTTTGTATGACGCTCTATGTTACACGCTCTAGGATCTACGTCTCTAAGTTTGACAAAATCAATTAAATTTGATACATTTGTCATACGTAAGTCCGTTTCGAAAGAACGGGCGATTTTTTTACCAGAAAGATTAGGCTGATAGGCCTTAGGCTCTAGGAAAAGCAGTTTATTTCCATGTATGCCTAACGCCTAAATTGCCTAATAAACTAAAACACCATGATGGATCTCAAAGTATTAAATTCAGCGCTTCATCAACTAGAGGAGGAGCGCGGTATACCAAAAGAAAAAATTATCGAGGCGATCGAGCAGGCGCTTGCTGCCGCGTATAAAAAAGATTATGGAAAGAAGGGGCAGATCATTAAGGCACACTTTGACTTGAGTTCGGGAAAAACAGAATTTTCTCAAATAAAAATAGTCGTGGAGCAATCAATGCTTCGCCCCGAAGTTGAGGAAGGCGAGGAAGCCCCGACCGGAACTCCGACTGAAAACGTCGGAGAAAGCGTCGGGAAAAGAAAACCCGCGGAGGACGAGACTGAAGAGGAGGGAGAAAAACTCATTCGCTTTAACCCTGAACAGCACATCATGATCGAAGATGCGCGGAAAATCAAAAAAGACGCGGAGCCAAATGATGAACTTGTATTTCCCCTCGAATCACGCGACGAATACGGTAGAATCGCCGCGCAAACGGCAAAACAAGTCATCATCCAAAGGATTAGAGAGGCTGAAAAGGTTTCAGTCTTGGAGGAGTACGGCAAAAAACAGGGTGAGATCGTAAATGGCACCGTACAGCGCATGGAGCGCGGAAATATTTTTATAGACCTTGGCAAAACCACAGGTATTCTTTCGTACCATGAACAGATCCCCGGTGAGCGCTATAAACAAGGAGAGCGAATCCGCGCATATTTGTACGCCGTCGAAGAAACGCCGCGAGGAATCGATCTTCATCTTTCGCGCTCACATCCGAAATTTATCCAAAAACTTTTCGAAGTCGAGGCGCCCGAGATCGCGAACGGTGTTGTCGAGATCAAGGCTATCGCGCGTGAGGCGGGATCACGATCAAAGATCGCCGTTGCCTCAAATGATACTCATATTGATCCGGTAGGCTCATGTGTCGGACAGCGCGGTGTGCGTGTGTCGACAGTTATGAGCGAACTCGGCGGAGAAAAAATCGATATCATTGAATGGTCGGGTGAACAGAAAAAATTCATTGAAGATGCGCTCTCACCCGCAAAAGTAATGGGCGTTGACCTCAATGAAGCCGAACACCTGGCTTCCATTAAGGTTTCCGAGGACCAGCTTTCACTCGCTATTGGGAAAGGGGGACAGAATGTCCGCCTTGCGGCAAAACTCACCGGATGGAAAATCGATATCAAGGGCGTTGGCGGAGGAAGCATCTCTCAAGCAGAAGCGACCGAAGAAGCTTCGCAAGCTTCATAGCTTCGAGAGCTTCGCCCCAATATACTATTCGGCATAAATAAGCTTTTGAAGCTCGTGAAGCTTTGGAAGCTAGAAGCTTTTTGTCTGTGATATACTGGCAACTACACATATATTTATTATCAAAATATAAGTTCCTGAAATAAAATGAATCCCGTTAGAGATATATCAGTTTGTTTTTCACATATACTATGAACATATCCATAAAATATAAAAATCTTACAGAGTACGGTGAACCTACGGAAGCGCATCGTTCTCAGGCAAGAATATTTTACAAAGTAATAACACCGATAAGGAGTGTTGCCTCTCAAAACAAGGGGTGCGCTTCCTATCTCTAACGGGATGAACAAATATAAACCATGAACCTTTGGCACGATATTTCAATTGGAAAAAAAGTTCCCGATGAGTTCAACGTAATCGTTGAAATTCCCAAGGGATCAAAGAATAAATACGAGATCGATAAGGAAACGGGCCTTATTGCGCTTGATCGCGTTACCCATACAACTCAAGATTTTCCGTTTGATTACGGCTTTGTACCGCAGACACTCTGGGACGATGGAGATGCGCTTGATGTCATACTTCTCACCACCCACCCAATTCAGACAGGTGTTTTGGTCCGCGCAAGACCGATAGCGCTCATGAAAATGATCGACGGTGGTGACGCGGACGACAAAATAGTCGCTGTCCCCGTTGATGATCCGCGATGGGTTCACGTACAAGATCTCCACGATATCAACAAACACACCCTCAAAGAAATGGAGCATTTCTATTCGACATACAAAAAAATTCAAAAAAAGGAAGTTCACGTGGCTGGTTTTGAAGACAAAGAGGCGGCAAAAAAGGCCATAGAAAGAAGCCAGGAGCTTTACATGAAGAAGTTTGTCCAATAAACAAAGGGGGTTATTAACAACCCCTTTTTTGCACATTGACCCGTTCCCGGTCGCGGAGCGCGTATTTTGAGGAATTTATATATTAAATTACACAGAAATAATAATTGTGACGACTCACCCGCCATCATGTGCGACCGCGTCCTACCTCTAACGGGGTTGAAACACCGTCTTTCATTCTATATACTTAAGATATATTCTCGTTTTAAGGGTCGTTGACAATATACATAAAACGTAAAAATTAATAATTTTTATTTAACATATTAACAATATATAATTATGCAAAAATCAATTTCATTCACACTTGCGTTTTCAATGGCGTTTGCTGTTGGCGCGAGTATCGCATCAGCAGAAATGGGTTTGTATAGAGACACACCTTCTTCCGCAACAAGTAACGCAACAGGAACATCGAACAAATTCCCACTCCCCCCTCGTGATGCGAATAAAAAAACAACAGAGAATCCAAGACCTGCGGCAATGGAACGAGAGAGGACGATGCTCAACCGAGGAACGACCACAGGAACAAGCACTATGGGAGAACGCCGAGCGGAGCGCATGGAAAAACTTTCGGCACAACGCAAAGAAATTATCAAACGCCAAGCAGAAATGATGTTTCAGCGTATTGAAGCAGCGATTGAACGCCTCAAAAAACTCGGCGATCGCATTGGAGAAAGAATCGTCAAGCTTAAGGAAAAAGGGATAAATACAACGAAAGCGGAATCACTTCTTGCAAGCGCAAGAACTGAAATCACAAATGCCGAAACACATCTTGGTATGGCAAAAACAGCAGCGCAAGGAGCGATAGAGTCAGAAACACCCAAAGAAGCATTTGCGGCAGTACGCACCCACGTGGAACAGGCGCGCGACGCGGCAAAAAAGGCACATAGAACTCTCGTTGATTCCATTGTGGCACTCAAGGGAAAGTCGGGAGATAAAACCGCAACAACAACGGCAACAACCACCGTACAATAATCATCTTGGTCGTTATTATTTAACCTAAATCAGTAAACAAAACACAACATGGAACCAACACAACAAAACCAAACAGGAACTCCTGCGGGAATGCCCCAGGAAGAAAAGTCTGTGGGTGCACTTATCGGATCAATTATTGTGGTCGCTGTTATTGTCATTGGAGGTATCTATTTCTGGATGACGAGAAGTGGTGAAACACCATCGACAGAAACGTCCCCTCTTGGACAAACAGTACCGCCAGATCAAGAAACAGCCGCCCTTCTCAACCAAGGAACATCTGACGAGATCTCTGATATTGAGAAAGACCTTAACGCAACAAATCTCAACAACCTTGATGCGGGAATGGATGACATCAACGCCCAGTTGTAACACCTCCACAAAAGAATACTTACTGCAAACCCAGTCCCAGTTTTAGTTTATAGAAACTTCTATTGATTAAAACTGGGGCTGGGTTCTTGCAAGAGAACAATCTGTGCGTTAGACTATCGCTCATGTCAGAACTCAAAAAACTTGACCGGAGCGAAGTTTCCATAACGGGGGAAATTCCCGCCGAACAATTTGCAAACTATCGCCCCCAAGCAGTCAAAAACATTGCGGAACATATTGAAATTCCCGGATTTAGAAAAGGGAAAGTTCCTGAAAATATTATCGTCCAAAGGATCGGAGAAGAAAAAATACTCTACGAGATGGCCGAACTTGCACTGAAACATTTGTATCCGACACTCCTTGCCGAACATAAGATAGATCCCATAGGAATGCCGAACATAAGCATTACCAAAATTGCCAAAGGAAGTCCATTGGGATTTGCGATCACGGTTGCAGTTGTACCTGAAGTAAAACTTCCTGATTATAAAAAAATTGCGAGTGAAGTTGCGGCAGAAAAAGAAGAGGTTGTTGAAGTAAGCGAGAAAGAGGTTTCCGAAGCGATTGAAAACATCCAAAAACAAACCGCGCTGCAGGGAACAAACAACCGACAATCTACAACCGACAACAAAAACACGGGAATGGGAAGTGGAGGAAAAGTCGAGAACCTTCCTGAATTCAACGACGAGTTTGTAAAAAAACTTGGGAACTATACCGATGTCGCGGATTTTAAAGCAAAACTTAAAGATCACCTCATGCGTGAAAAAACAGATCGGGTACGGAGTAAAAAACGCATGAAAATCATCGACGGCATTCTTCTGGGTACCGAAGTCGTAATGCCCAACATTGTGGTGGAAGGAGAACTTGATAAAATGATCGCGCAGTTCAAGGGGGATGTCACGCAGATGGGCACGCGATTTGAAGACTATCTCAAGCACACAGGGAAAACAGAAGAAAATATAAGAAAAGAATTTGCGCCGGATGCGGAAAAACGTTCAAAAATAGAATTTATATTGCATACCATTGCCTCTCAAGAAAAGATTGTCCCGTCGGCCGACGAAATAGAAAAAGAAATCGCGCATATTCTGAAACACCATAAAGACGCGGATCCTGTCCGTGCACGAGCGTATGTGATAAACATTATGACCAATGAAAAGGTTTTGCAGTTTTTAGAATCACAAAAATAATTTACATAGGGGTACCCTATGTAAATTAAAAAGAGCCCCTACATTTACGCACGAAAAAAACTTGATACTTTATACCTGATACTTTATACTGTCCGTACCATGCTTATACCAACCGTTATTGAAAAAAGTCAGTTCGGCGAGCGCGCATACGATATTTATTCGCGTCTTTTGCGTGAACGCATCATTTTTTTGGGCGGGTCCATTGACGACCATGTTGCTAATATCATCATTGCACAACTTCTTTTTCTTGAATCCGAAGATCCAAAGAAGGATATTTCACTTTATATTAACTCCCCCGGAGGGTCAGTAACCGCCACTATGGCAATGTATGACACCATGCAACACATCAAGCCCGATGTCGCGACAATTTGCGTTGGCATTGCCGCATCTGGGGCGGCAGTGCTTCTCTCGGCTGGCGCAAAAGGGAAACGCTATGTCCTCCCCAATGCTGAAGTGATGATTCATCAACCGTGGGGTGGAATTGAGGGTCAAGCAACAGATATTGCGATTACCGCAAAGCATATTTTAAAAACCCGCGAAAATCTCAATAAAATCCTTGCAAAAAATACCGGCAAACCTCTTACACAGGTTGAAAAAGACACCGAACGAGATTTTTATATGACCGCTGAAGAAGCTAAAAAATACGGGATTGTTGACGATATCTATAAGCCAAAAAACCCAAGATAGCAAGCCGTAGAACGTAGAACTTATAGCGTAGAACCCAAGAAAAACTTTACCCCGTTGCCCTGCTTTTTCGATATTGAAAAAGCAGGGCTTCCTGTTTTCGCGCCGGATTTTTTGTCTTTAACGCTCTGGGTTACACGCTCCACGCTCTATGATTTCGGGGTGCGCATATGCAAAAAAGAGCAGGAATGATACTCTGTAGTTCAAAGCTTCAGTAATATTTTTTTCTTGTCTGATGCGCCACCATACATGTTAAGCAAAATTCATCCTTTCATTAAAATCATTGTTTATTTATTTGCTATTGCCGGACTCTTTTTTGTCGGTGGATTTTTTGCGATAAAATCAGGGTTAACCAATACTTCGGGTATCATTGACATCCAGCAAGAAAATTTTTTGAAGGTTGGCAGTAGTGAATTCAAGCGTTTCCCGCTCGCGCACACCCCCGAATGGATAGCGTTTCGCCAAGCCGTTGCTTTGGATCGCGACGTTCTCACTCGCGTTGAAAAAGAGACGGGAGTATCTTCTCGCCTCATTATCACACCGCTCGTCCCTGAACAAATGCGCCTTTTTTATAGTAATCGTGCTTTATTCAAAGAGATCTTTGGACCACTCAAAATTCTTGGTGCGCAGAGCCAGTTTTCTTGGGGTATCATGGGACTTAAAGACGATACCGCGCGGGAAATAGAGCGACGGCTCAAAGACCCCGCTTCCCCGTCATACCTCGGGGAAAAATATGAGCACCTTCTTGATTTTAAAACGACCGCCGCAGGCGTTTCTACTATAATTTCAGAGCAAGAGGACCATGAACGCTTCCTCCGAATTGTCGACGAATACAATCATTATTACTCCTATCTTTACACGGCAATTTATCTGAAAGAAATCGAGCGAGAATGGTTACGCGCGGGCTTTGATATTTCAAAGAGGCCAGAGATTCTTGCGACCCTCTTTAATATCGGTTTCGCCAACTCAAAACCAAACGCGAACCCTCAAGTTGGCGGCTCAGAAATTAATATCGACGGTGTAATGTATAGTTTCGGCGGTCTTGCGGGGCTTTTTTATAATTCTGATGAATTGATAGAGCTTTTCCCTTAAAAAGAAAAAACATTTTATCGCACGAGCTGCAAATCTATGTCCGCCTGCTAGGGCTCGAACCTAGAACCGCCGAGGTATAAGCTCGGCGCTCTACCATTGAGATACAGGCGGACGTAGATTTTCAGTATTTCTTGTAACTACGCTATTATACACTCCTTTTCCCATTAATAAAAAATCATACGATATATCCGTATGATTTTTTATTAACTATAGCTCAACCGCCAGTTGATTATTTACTGCTGAAGTGCTTTGAGTTTAGCGGAGAGAGCGTTCATTTGCTCCATGAGTGATTTAATCTGCGCCTGGAGATCGGCAACGGTATTGCCACTCATTGACGGTGTTGTTGCGGTCCCGCCATTTCCAGTACTCCCGCCACTCATATTGCCAGCAACTTCATTTATTTTTGACATTGTCTTAGGGCCAACAATGCCGTACCCTGTTGTTTCCGGATCGCCACTGCATACGATACCATACTTGCACTGGAAGTTCTGTACTGCCGCTTCGGTGAGATAGCCATAATATCCTGTTGCTTGACCGCTTGGATAAATTTGCGGGTCTTTTGCGAGAAGCTCTTGGAGTTTCTTCACGCCGTCTCCTTTCATGCCGCGATAGAGATTGCGTTCAGTGAAAACGGGCGATTTTATTGTGGTAGGAGGTTGAATTATTGGAGGCGGTGTTGTTATGGTATTCCCACACGACGCTATTTGCGCGTTAAGGCGATTAATTATGTTGAGTAGGAGACTTATGTGCTTCTGTAGTTCGTCTGTAGTTATCGCAGATGTAGATAAAGCAACGTTTTGCGCACTATTAATATCCGAACTATCTGTGCTTGAAAGATCACCGATAGTCGAATTCGCCATTCTACACTGTGCAAGCTGTGCACGTAAGTTCTCAATATTTGCAAGAAGAGAGCGTATTTGTGCCTTGAGCGCATCCGCAGTTGGATTAGTGGTGATGGTAGGTGGAATTGTTAGGTAAACGTTTTTTGCTGCGGGGTTATAATCAGAACTTCCGACCGCCCTCACTGCAGCGGTGATGTTTATAGAAGCACTCGTTGTATTCTTAAATTTGATTACTTTTTGCCCATTAGGTATAAATGAATGCGTAACTCCACACGTAAACACAACATTATCCGTGCTTTCCATGGCAAGACCGCTTGCGCAATCAATTATGAAATCAATGCTTAGTGTGTTGGTCGATGTCCACGAAAATACCTTCGTGCCGGGCCATTCAACTGAATCAGTAACTATGAATGAGGTGACGGTAGGAAGTGCTATTGTAGATTCCCTCAAATCCACCTTGCTGTCTGCGTTGAGATCGTAATTAGCTCCGCCTTTTGCCCCTGCACTTTTGAATAAAGCGATGTCCGCAAAGTTAATGAAGCCATTTGCGTCAAAGTCCGCTTTCGTGCAGGAAGTTGAAGATGCCGTGTACTGGCCAAAGCATGATTTCAAGAAGTTAAGATCGGCATTATCAGCGGCATCGCGGAGATCAATAACACTGTCGCCATTCATGTCGTATTTGAGGGCGCTCTTCAGTAAACCGAGGTCGAGAAAATCGACAAAATTGTCTGCGTTAAAGTCAGTTTTGGCGCAACTGTCTCCAGCAACAACAGATTTACCGAAACAGAGTTTGAAGATTTCGAGGTCGGTCTTGTTTGCGACTGAGTGTACGGCAAAGAAATTGTCACTCTCATCAGTTACTGATCCGGTACCTGTTTGGTACCCAATCATCCAGATTTTGAATTGAGTATTGGTGGTGTTGCCCACATTAACGTTCCAATTGTAGGAATTCGTATTGGGAATATTGTTGGCGATCCAATTGAGTGATCCGGGACCAGTGGACCAGCCGATAGAAACTTTGTCGATAACGCTTGATGATGCCCACGTAATCGTTTTCGTATCGCCCACAAAGAGTGTTTCTCCCCCGTTGGGAGAGGTAACGGTGAGGGAGAGGGGGGAAGATGTTCCAGAAGTGGTGACTACTGCCGAAGAAGACTGTGAGGAAATATTACCCGCTGCGTCAAGAGCGGCGACAGTGTAGGAATATGTGGTTCCCGCCAAGAGTCCTGTATTTGAATACGAGGTAGTGCTTAACGATGCAATTAACGTTCCATTGCGATAAATTTTATACCCAACCACTCCCACATTGTCGGTCGATGGATTCCACGCGAGATTGATTTGCGAAGCAGAGATTGCGGTGGCAGAAAGTCCCGTTGGTATTGAGGGCGGGGTTGTATCAATTGAGGGAGATTGATTAGTCATACTCAATGCGAAATATACTGTGTTGCTATTCCCCACTTGTGAATTAACTATCCGAATATTATGCGAGCCGTTGGTGAGTCCGTATGCGCTCGCTTTGAATGTTATGGCGGTTGAAGTTACGGTGTCCGGCAAACTCTTAATGGACACTCCATTAACTTCCACAAGATTGTTCGTCAAATTAAGCCGAGCCCCCGTAACCGTAACATTCCCGTTTGCATCGCTGGTTACGTTTGAAATGTAGGGTGATACTTCGCCGATAATTGTAGCTTGATACGAACTATTATTTTGAGGAGTTAGAATATTAACACCATCGGCTAAAAGACTCGCCCGAGCAAAGTATGTACCGGCAAATAATAGTTTTGGGTTATATGTTTTAGAAACAATAAAACTTGCCTTATTTCCTGCGGGAATAGTCCAGTATGTTCCATTGTCGATGAGATTACCTCCGGGAGAATAATCTACGGGCTTTACTGAAGGATAGGGGGAACCATTTATACCAACATGAACGTTCACAGTATAATTTGTCTTTGGATCAATGAGAGTGATGGCAAACGGCGATTGAGATTTATTGAGATTCATACCTACGCTACCCGCTGTTACATCTATATTAAATGTTGCGGTAAGTGCTGCTTCTTTCTGTAAAGAATCATAGCTGATTCCGAGTGTGGGAGAGGCTGTGATGGTGGCAGTGGGATTTGTCGCCGCAACCGTCGGCACTGTGATCGTCCCATATATTTTGTTGCTTGCGCCTTCCGCCGTTGCAACTTGTACCATATAGCTTCCGCTGGAAGTGATGCCAAAGTCAGAGGACTTGAAAGTAATGTACGGGCCTCTATCTGAAGCGCCTGTCGGGAGAGTCTTTGTAACTCCGTTTATGGTTACTTGATTTGAAGTTGGATGGAAACGGACACCCCAGATATCTTGTCCAATTACTACTCCAGAAACATCAGTTATTGTTGAAACGCTGTTGATGTATGGGGCGCGCTCGCCGATGATGGTAAGAGAGTTTGTCGTATTATTTGGTATATTCCCCGCTTCGCTAACACTGCCGGATGGTTTGTATATCGATATCGTAGCGTTATAGCTTCCAGAAAATAGTATGTTTGGGGAAGACGGTGTTGAGGTAACCCTAAATGTTGCAGTTTGTCCTGCGGGAATGGTCCAATAAGTGCTGTTATCGGTGGCCGTTCCCGAAGTTTTATAAAAGTTGCCGTTATTTACTGAATTATTTGCGCCCTTAGCATTGTTTAATGTTACAAGAAAAGCATACGTGTCGGCATCAAATGCTCCGTATTTATATAATTTAAAATTAGTTGATCCGGCAGTAATAGTAACATCAAATGTTGCGGAGAGTGCTGCTTCCTTTCCTGCTGAATCATACGTAAGTGCAAGTGTTGGAGTACCAATGACCGTGATGGTGGGGGTTTGCGCAGTTGGCGCCCATTCCACAATGAGGAATCCTGGGCTACCGGCGCTTCCACCACCAATAGAGGAAGGAGAAAGAATCCTGCTTCCACCGGCGCCACCATTGCCATTGCCAAGAGAAACACTCGTACCACTGTAGCTACTACTCGTTCCACCTGTGCCGCCATTGTATCCACTGGCGTTACCTCCGCTGGTGCCCGCTTGACCGCCTGCATCGCCGCCGCGAGAATTATCAGCCGAACAATTCACAGTGTTATTCACTGCAACATTGGTCCCACCACCCTTACCGCCAGCAAGAGAAAAAAATGTCCCGAAACTCGTTGTTCCTCCATTTGTACCGATACCGCATGAACCACCACCTAAACCTCGAGCGCCAACATTTACATTGATATTCTGCCCCGGCGTAACTTCTATGGGTGCTTTATATAAAGTTGCACCACCACCACCACCGCCAGCGCCTGATTCGTTCGTAGCACCACCTCCACCTCCTCCGCCACCTGCTCCAGTAATATAAACAATGTACACTCCTTCTGGAACGATAAATGTTCCATTCAACAAACCTCCATATGTGGGAACAATAAATAGTTTTGATGCCCCAGATGTTCCGACCGTACTTCCTATCACCTGGGCCTGCTGTCCACCCGACAAAGAAGACAACGAGGTCATGATTTTGTTTAAAGAAGTAGCTGCTTCAGTGAGTCTTGCCGCTATATCACTAAAAACATCTGCAGAAGCGATAATCGGAGAAACCAATAAAATAGTTGCCAAAAAAACACCTGATAATCGGGTTTTGAACGAGAAATTATTATGACTCATATATGGGGTTGGTTATTAATATTAAAACTTAGTCCCAGTATACCCCCCCCCGCACCCACTGCAATCCACAATTATCCACACTCGCTTGAGCCAATGTCTGACATTAATGCTCCCCAAAGTCGGGCCTTTAAAAAATTCCTCTGACTATCATATAAAAATACCTATAGGTATTTTTATATGATAGTCACTAAAAATCCTCCTGTGCTGCACCTTGCAGGCCACAAGTTACGGAGGTCGTCCGATCTTCGTGAGACCATTGAAACCATAGTTCATAGTTTCGGCGAGCGTAGGATCGAAGAAAAACCTTACCCTGTTGCCCTGCTTTTTCAATATCGAAAAAGCAGGGCTTCCTGTTTTCGCGCCGGATTTTTTGTCTTTAACGCTCTGGGTTACACGCTCCACGCTCTATGATTTCGTGCCTGTGGACATCATGTGGATAATCTGGTACTATCGAAATGTACGATTTTTAAATTTTTGTTGAATATTAACCATTTAATTTGTTGACTCCCCTTGTGTGAACCTGTTGTGAAAGAACTATCGATTGAAGCGGAAAATGGGTTCGCCAAACTATAAATTGTCATGTTGTCTTATTGTGTTATGCGTACTGCCTTCCATATGTTTTGTACGAAAAATATTTCGCGACACACCACAACACCACAAGGCGTGAGTTAATCGCCTTACTATGAGTTTAAAATTAGTTTTCATCCTGCTCGCGATCGCGGGTCTTTCTGGTATCGCGTTTGGATACTTCCTGCGCTGGATAGTGTCTTTAGGCAAGCGCGGGTCAATGGAGCTTGAGATCAAAAAAATGCTCCTTTCCGCCAAGGAACAAGCGCAAAAAATAACCGAGGAAGCAGACAAAAAAGCCGCGCAAGTTCTTGAAGAAACCAAAAAGGAAGAAAAAGAGAAGGAGTTCCAATACAAAAAAACCGAGGAGCGTTTTGTAAAGAAAGAAGAACTTCTCGACAACCGCCAGACCGACATTGACCATGAAGTTGAACATCTCAAGAAAAAAGCAGAGGAGATCAAAGAGATACGGGAAAAAATGGAGAAAAAAGCAGAGGAAGCAAAGGCAGAGCTCGAACGTATCGCAAAACTTTCCCAAGAAGACGCAAAACAGGAGCTCCTCAAGGCAGTAGAAAAGAAGTATGAAGAAGATATTCTTGTTCGTATGAGAAAACTTGAACTCGAGGGAACCGAGAAGTTGGATCGAAAAGCAAAAGATATTCTCACTACCTCAATCCAGCGCCTGGCTTCTTCGACAGCATCAGAGATCATGGCGACAACGGTTTCTATTCCTTCAGATGATCTTAAGGGCAAAATCATCGGAAAAGAAGGAAGAAATATAAAGGTTTTTGAGCGCGCCGCGGGAGTTGAGGTCATTATTGATGACACGCCGGGATCAATCGTCATTTCTTCGTTTGATCCGGTACGCAGACAGATCGCTCGCGTTGCTCTCGAGAACTTGATTCTCGATGGAAGAATTCAACCGGCGAAAATCGAGGAGGCGGTGGAAAAATCAAAAGAAACTATTAATAAAATCATCAAAGAAAAGGGCGAGCAAGCCGCTTATGAATGCGGAGTGTTCAATCTCGACCCGCGCATCATTTCAATTTTAGGAAGACTCTACTTCAGAACAAGTTACGGGCAAAATGTTCTTCAGCATTCAATTGAAATGGCGCATATTTCCGGAATGCTTGCTGAGGAGCTTGGGGCAGATGTGGCAGTCGCACGCGCGGGCGCCCTTCTTCACGACCTTGGCAAAGCGGTTGACCACGAGGTACAAGGAACGCATGTCGAGATCGGGAGAAGGATCTTGCAGAAATTTGGGGCTGATAATCGCATTATTCAAGCGATGCAATCTCACCACGAGGAATATCCGTATGAAACGATTGAATCGATTATCGTGCAAACGGCTGATGCAATTTCCGGAGGAAGGCCGGGGGCACGCCGAGACAGTGTAGAAAATTACCTTAAACGCCTTCATGACCTTGAGGCTATTGCCAACTCATTCCCTGGAGTCGAAAAGAGTTATGCCCTTCAGGCGGGCCGAGAAATAAGGATATTCGTCACGCCAGATAAGATTGGAGACCTTGAAGCAAAGAAGCTCGCAGCAGATATTGCCCTTCGGGTTGAAAACGAGCTTAAATACCCGGGAGAAATCAAAATCAACGTTATTCGAGAAATGCGTGCCATCGAATACGCCCGGTAAAATCACCCCCTTTTCCAAGTATTTGCCCATTGACCCCGTTAGAGGTAGGACACGGTCGCATATGATGGCAAGTGGCTCATCATACAGCTATATATTCCTATATAAGTTAATATATAAAGTATTCAAAATTCGCATTCCGCGACCTCTAACGGGGTTGACACCTTGTATTGCACAAAAAGGGCCTTCCTATATAATGATTATTGAACACCAAGGACTTCTCTCTCCCCAACAAGGGTGCGACATTGTTTTCTTAAGAGCGTAGCGACTTAGAAAACAAGAAGTACTCCCGTGGTGCGAGGTGGGTCGTTAACAAAGGTCGATTCATATAAACAACACGCACGTGTTCGGGCTAATCACGCTTTCAGCGAGACGCTCGACCACTTTAAGGTGGGTTAGGGAAGAAAAACCAACGTTTAATATTTTATCAACAGTAACAAACAGCCATTATGAATAAACAAGCTATTATAGATGCAGTCCATGAAAAACTCGGTGGTACAAAGGTTGCCGCAGAGGAAGTGGTGGATACCGTCATTAATTCCATCGTAAACACAATGAAGAAAGGCCAGGAGGTTTCAATTGCGGGATTGGGTATTTTTTCAGTAAAACAACGAGCGGCACGAACGGCACGCAACCCAAAGACCGGAGAAGCAATCCAGGTCCCAACAATGAAAGTTCCCAAGTTCCGAGCGGCAAAAGCGCTTAAGGAGGCAGTGAAGTAATTTACATTTCATTAAATTAAAAAACACCACCGATTTTCATAGGTGGTGTTTTTTAATTGGTGCGGGATGGGAGATATCTCACCTCTGGGAAACCCACGGTTTTCCCAATCCTTCCTTCACGGGGAACTCCCGTTCCCCGACCCCCTTCCGTTCGATTCTCCCACGGAAGTGCCGCAGGGCACTTCCTACCCTCGCACTGGCAGGCAACAAAAAAACTGCTCAAAAGAAGCAGATTTTTTGTAGGTCAGTGCGGGATGGGAGAATCGAACTCCCGTCAAAGGATTGGAAATCCCTTATTCTACCATTAAACTAATCCCGCAAATTACAACGAAGTTTATCCCATTAGAGAGTCGGATGTCTTTACTCTGGTGGATTTTCCTCAAACTGAATGCCACACAATATTCTCTCTAACGGGATAAATGCTAACAAAATTCAAACACCCCCGCAATAAAACGAGGAAGTAAAAACAATCTGACTACTTCCCGCCGACTACCTTTCTTACTTTGTTTACTATCTCATCAAGGGTGAAATTTGCTTTCACCATGAAATCAGTGGCGCCGAGCGACATGGCTCGTTCAATGTCTTCTTTTTGCCCAAGGTTACTTAAAATAATCACGGGGATTGTTACCAGGGTATTGTTTTTCTTGACGCGCGCAAGGATTTCAAATCCATCTATGCCAGGAAGAATTAGGTCAAGGAGTATGATACTGGGAATAAAGCGACCGAGAATTTCAAAAGCTGCTGTCGCATCAATGGCACTTTCAACAGTAAACCCTTCGCTATAAAGCTTGCGTACAAGCAGTTCCCGAAGAAATTTGTCGTCTTCGACAACCAGAATTTTTAAGCCCTTAGAATCTGCTGCGGTCGTAACGTTACCCTGCGTCGCATTACCAACGTGTGCACCTTGAGTTGTTTCTTTTTGCGGAAAAACATCTGCGTCAGATTGATTTTGAGCAACACTTCGTTTACCTAAAATAGCATCGACTTTTTCAAGCACCTCATTGGGTTCAAAAACAGCTTTGATAAGGAAGTCGCGTGCCCCCAAACTTCTCGCGCGTTCAACTTCAACAGGCTGTCCGGAGTTTGAAACGACAATGATGGGAATCCCCTTGAGGTTTTCATCCTTGTTTATTTCCTCCATCACTTGCATACCATCTTTTTTGGGCATTAAAATATCAAGCAAAATAAGATCGGGTTTGTCTTTTCTCATGGCGTCCATCGCCACCTCCCCGTCTTCCGCTCCAGATACGATGTATCCCATTTTGCTCAATTTCGCGATCAAAACATCGCGGAGCACGCTATCATCTTCAACAACTAATATTTTCTTTTTTTCCATAAATAATTTTTTACTCACCGCCGTTTCTGCGGTGCGATAAATGTCTTAGTAATACGCAACTTTTTCGTCCCTTGACGGTATGAGACTTTCATCAGTTGGAAGCGTAAACCAAAACGTTGAACCCTTATTCTCTTCAGATTCTACGCTTATTTCCCCGCCATGTCTAGCAATAATGTTCTTCACAATAAACAACCCGAGCCCCGAACCCGACGTCTGCATATGCATTACGTTTTCCGCCCGGAAAAACTTTGAGAAAAGGCGACCGATCTGGTTTTTGGGAACACCAACCCCCGTATCGTGAATACTGATTTTTACAAACTTCTCTTCCACAACAATACTGATAGCAACGGAGCCTCCCGAGGGAGTATATTTGATGGCATTATCAAGAATATTCTGAAGCGCAAGAGAGATTTTTTCTTGATCGAACACAAATGGAGGAATTGGCTGAGCTGGTACATCAAAATTGACATTAATGCCGTGCTCACGAGCGCTGATCGCAGAATTTGCGACAATCGATGTAATTGTTTCGACGATATTCGCTTTATTGAATCGGTATCCAAACCGACCGTCTTCAATGCGGGAAACATTCAGAAGATCATTCACCAGTTGGATCATTTTCTCGTTTGTTTCATAGCCGCGTCCGAGAAGCTTGAGTTGAGATGAGTTCATGACCCCCAAGTCGCCGTCCATAAGAAGGCGCATGGTCCACTTCACTGCCGAAAGAGGTGTGCGCAACTGATGCGCCGCAATGGAAATGAATTCGCTTTTGCTGCGAGCGATGATTCTCTCGCGAGTCACGTCGCGGATCGCCTTGATAAATCCTTTTGAATCGCCGGAGAAGATGCTCGCAACGGGCAATGTGGTCACTTGGACTTCTCGTTCAAGCGGGAATGTGATCATGATATCGGTCACATCGGCATCAACACCAGAGGCCTCTTTGGAAACTTTCTGCACCGATTGAGAAAGAGCTGGGTATGAGACTTCAACAAGTGATTTCCACTCCGGCTTTTCTTTGATATCTTTCGGCTCTATTCTCTTTCCCAACACGTCATTGCGCGAAACACCAAGTATTTCTTCAGCCGTTTTATTCATGCGTACAACAGTAAATAGGCTGTCGTATTCAATAAGCCCGCTCGTAAGATTTTCAATAACAGTTTCAATGTGTACTTTTGCGCGTTTAAGTTCTCCCGTCTTTTCTTCAACCTTCCCTTCGAGTTCTTTTGAGTATTGCTCGGTGAGTTTCCGTCGCTCTTCTTCGGTTTTTTTAACCGCCTCAATCTTTTCAAATTGGTTTTTTTCGCGCGCGCGATCAAGCTCACCGAGATCATCAAGCATGAGCTTGAGTCCGACGATTAATTCAGTAAACTCATCTTCCTTTTCTGGAACAAGAATGTTCTTCCCTGAAAATTCCCCCGTTGATGCTTGTTGAAGAATTGGGGTGAGTCCGGAAAGTCTTTGGGCAGTATTAATTTTATAATTTTCAAGCTCTTTTTCTGTGGTAATGTCTCGGAAAATAAGTACCCCGCTTACCCTTTCTTCTGTTTTTATCGCTTTTGCGGAAATGAACACGGGAAATTTCCTTCCGCTTTTAGACTTAAAGTACACGGTATTTCCGTGAGGTGTTGTGAATGGTTTCCCAAGAGAAAAGACGGTATGGGTGATTCGCTCGCTTTTGGGGATCAGGTTGTCATTAAGATAAATCTCAAACAGTGTATCGATATTTTTCCCGACAAATTCGCTTGCCGTGTAGTCAAGCAAAAGACTGGCGTGCGGATTAACCATCGTTACCTGCCCAGTGTTATCAAATAAAACGAGTCCTTCGGCAATGAAAGACAGCAGTGTTCCTATTTCGGAATTATTCATCCCGCTAGAGGTAGGAAACGTCTGTGTATCACACTGTTTCCATCCCTGATATGTCTAATAATATTTTTTTCAGACAAATGCTCTATGTTTAATCGTTTCCGTTGGTCATTTGCATCTCGGGTATTCTCTTCATCGCTTCTCTTGTTTTTCAAAATACAGCTATAATTCATAACTTTTTTACCTCTAACGGGGGATTCATCCCGTTCCCGGTCGCGGAGCCTGTCTGCGTGCCTCGCACAGGCAGGCGCTTGTGTAGGTATTTTTATATGGAAACATAGTTATCGTTATTCTTAATTTTTCATTCTTATTGTTAATTGCGACCGCGTCCTACCTCTAACGGGATTCATGCAATAAATTCAATGTTGAATGTGCTCATCTCTCCCTAGCGGATACTACGAATTCATTCAAAATTACCTTAAACTAAACAACCCTGATCGCCTTTCTGCACTTTTCCTCGATATGGGGCGGGATTGAGGGAAGGTTGTGCGTATTCAAGGTGTGGTCTGCGGCTTTTTGCATGATCTCTTCGTCTGTTTCGCCGGTAAACTCAATGTCGCAATCCATCCCGATTTCTCTGCATATAAGTTTTTTCATGTTATTTAAAATTACACCTTAAGTTAAACAACCTTGATCGCTTTTCGACACTTTTCCTCGATATGGGGCGGGATCGAAGGAAGGTTGTGCGCGCTGGAAACGTGCTCTGCGGCCTTCCCCATAATTTCTTCATCGGTCTCGCCGGTAAGTTCGATGTCGCAATCCACTCCAATATCTCTGCAGATAAGTTTTTTCATCCCGTTAGAAGTAGGAAACATCCGCGTATTGCATTGTTTCCATCCTTAATATATTTAATAATAATTTTTCGACTGACTATAATATGCTAGGCCGTTTCCGTAAAATTTTTTATGCATAGTGCTTAAAACCACATTCATTGTGTAAATTACTAAAATTATAGCGCATAACTGTGTGACCTCTAACGGGATTCATAACAATGGTGTTAAATTATTAATCTTTCCAGTTATTGTATAACAAATAAATATATGTTGCATCCATCGAATCGCATGCTTTTAGGAACGGAGCCAGTCAAGCGCCTGCTGTTCTGTCTCAAAAAACTTAATATTCGCCTTTCCTGCAGCAGCAATCACGAATGAGGCGAGCGTGCGGACAAAAACATTCCCGCCGAATATCGCGGTTTTCTTAATTTTTGAATTTTGCAAAAACTTTACCCATATTTTGCGGGCCACTGATGAAAATTCCTGCGATTGCTCTATGTCAATCAACACAAACAATGCTTCTCCTTTATTTATAAACTCTTCGCCGACGGTATCGAGACGTATTGCCTCTTTTTCGTCAACAGGAGCGGCGATGACGTAATGAACGATTCCATCTTTACACCACACGTCGTTGATATTTGTTTTTTGGGTGTTTTGATCAACCATAAGTATCTACCGCGAGGACAGCGAAGCAAATTTTGGTATATTGCCTGCTTTGTCTATTATACCCCAACGTAAGATACATTAATCAATGTTCCCTGTGTACATCCCAAAAAACACCCGTGGGGAGGTGCTGAAGAAAAAAACGTACTTCTTGTGATCGGGGCGCCGAGAATCGAACTCGGACCCTATAAATTTCTTATTGAAATTTCCGCGGAAGCCGTTTAGGCTTCCGGTCAATTACCGTGTCGGGGCGCCGAGAATCGAACTCGGACCCTATGCTCCCAAAGCATATATACTGCCACTATACTACGCCCCGACACGAAAATTGACCCCACGCATATATATCTACCCCGTAGTAAGCTCACAAAGCTTTACTACTGGGGCTACCACTATACTACGCCCCGAGATAGAAATTAACCCCAAAGTATACATAACTACCACGATACTACGCCCCGGTGTGATTTAGACGAACAAAAGCATTATATTTTTGATATACAATAACTTGCTTTCTAAACTAAAGCCCAGCCCTTCAAAAACAACAACATAGAAAAGATACTAACATACTGCGTCAGTGAACTCAAAAGGTGTGGGTTAAAACTACTACATAGCCTTATGTTGTGATATTTTCAATGATCTTCACACGCGCCTTTTTCTCACCCCGATCAAGGACAACAATGAGAGCATCGAGTTGCCATTCTGTATCGTATAAATGTTTTTCTGATAAATATGAATTAATCGTCCGTAAAAGTCTTTTTATTTTCCATGGATGTATGTTTTCTTCCGGCATAAATTCATCTGCCGTATAACCACTCTCACCAAAACCAGAAACCCGAGAAATGGATTTTACTTCAACAAAATGAATGACATCATCTTTTTCTGCGATAATATCAATTTCTCCCCATTTTTTATGATAATTTCTCTGAAGAATTGAGAAGCCCTTGCCGGAAAGGAATTTGCATGCAATATCCTCACCAAGTAATCCAATAATGTTGTTGTGTGAAACCATTTGTCTTAAAACGTTCCTTAAGAAACATTTTGTGATTTACCAAAAATGCTTATTTGAAGCCATATTTTAGTAAAAATATGGACACAAATGGATGGCTTGCTTAAAAATAGGACATTTTTCTGTAAAAATCAGTATTGTCTTTTATACACACTGTCCACATGGTTATCCCCACATTTCCCTTAGTGTACCCTTATTTTAACAATATTTTTATTGACTCAATGAGACAAAACCGTGTGTAATAAAAATATGACGTGGAGTGTAATTTTATTTAATAATTTAACATTTCATACGTTACATAATTTTGTGCGGGTAGGGAGAATCGGTTACGAGTTACTAAGTATTTTCATTCGCTTCGCTCTGAAAATCCTAAGTACTTGCAACCCCGCCTCGGCGACAAGCACTCGCTTCACCTGCCTGCTGGCAGGCAGGCTCGTCTTGTATACCGCCTCCGGCTTTCGATTCTCCTACCGCAGTGTATCACAACAAAATCCCTGTTTTACAAGGATTTTGTATGTTACATGTGCGGATAGGGAGAATCGAACTCCCGTCTCATCCTTGGCAAGGACGTGTTCTACCACTAAACCATATCCGCAAATACCCATTTGACATGGTCACGAATCACTCAGTATTTTATTTCACTTCGCCTGCCTGCCGGCAGGCAGGCTCATAAAATACAAAGTGTTCGCGACCCCGCCTCGCCTGTCGCAAGGCGACATGGCTGCGGCTACATAAATTGCCCGCAGGCAAAGTAGTTTGCCTGCTTTACGCAATTTATGCCCCCAGCAGGACTCTCTCCCTACTGGAGCAGTACAGCTTTCCCATCCCGACGCAACGTCGGGATACGGGAGAAGCTTTTCGAGTCCCTGCCTACCGGCAGGCAGGCTACACGAAGTCGCGCAGGCGACTTCTCTCCCGCATAAGTAAATATGCTTCGCTATTTACTTATGCCCCCGGCAGGACTCGAACCTACAACAACTGCTTCGAAGGCAGTCATGATATCCATTTCACCACAGGGGCACCGGGGTACCTTAAACCGATGTGCCGATTGAGAACGTATCA
>Ga0209518_1001573_pt1 | contig 23875 bp, 37 predicted proteins | sample RifGroB1_FD_183993 | JGI IMG/M metagenome (GOLD analysis project Ga0209518, IMG submission 183993) | Groundwater microbial communities from Rifle, Colorado, USA - Groundwater B1 (SPAdes) (version 2) | ecosystem: Environmental > Aquatic > Deep subsurface > Groundwater | place: Rifle, Colorado...
AAGGCGGACCTGGACTTGCGGCGGTAAGGCGGCGGTCAAGGGCGGCACGGCGATGGCGACGGCGACGGGGATATCGGTCATGGTCAAACTCCAGCCCACCGAAAGGCAGGATAACGAAGCGGCCAGGCAAAGTCAAATGCCTGCGCCGGTTCCATCATCCTTGCGTGCTGTTGCGACGACGCGGAGAAGATGGGGCTTGATCGGCGGGTCCAAGGTCGATAAGGTACTGATCGGTCATTTGGCGCTCCTTAGCAGCGTTGAATGGTCAGGGCCGCAAGCACCATCTTGCGGCCCATCTATTTTACCCGAACACCGGGCGAACACAATAAAAAAAGAGGACCCGCGATGGGTCCTCTTGGTTGATCGGACTGATTTCCGATATTATGTGACGGTCAAGACGCAGATCGCCCCAGGTATTCGGATTGTTGCAAATCTTGCGCTCCTAAAGAGTAATTTCACGCCGACGCCCGTGTCCGTCGAATTTTCGGTCCAGTTGAACGGTCCCTGGACCTCGGTGAACCAGTTGCCTTCGGGCTTGGCCAAGCTGCCGACCTGGAGGCTGATCCAGTCGCTGGTGGGTCGCGGCATGATGATCACCTTGCCGTTCGGGATGAACGGGGTGGTGAAACGATCCGTCGTGCCCACGGGGGCGTACCGGCCGCGATGCTTGATGAACTCCAAGCCCATCAGCTCCTTGACCTGGCCGAATTTCAGGTACTGCTCGGAGAACGAGGCTTGGCCCAGCCACGCCTGTACGGTCGTGTTCTTGAGCATCAAGCTCATCGTGTAAGGGTTACAGATGGCGATTTGCGCCATTCGGCCGGAGCCCGCGGATACCGCGGCGTCGGCGGCCTCCAAGTCGCCGATGATATCCGCGGCGACATTGGTCCAGACGGTCGTGGCCGCGACCAGGTTATTGGCCGGGATGCTCCACGAAAAGGTCTTCGGCGCGTTGTTGACGGTCATGGCCAGAGTGCCCTGGAGGGCGTTGGCCCACATATACTCCGTCACGTTGTCGCCGAATTTCTTGCGGATGTTGGCGGCTTCGCGGAGCAACTTGTTCTGGCCGCGAACGTCGCGCTCCTGGAAGCCGAGGATCCGCTGCTGAAGCATGTCGTCGGCGGACAAGAGGACCATCTTGTTGGACGTGAGCATCTGCTGGCTGGTCGTCCCTTCGGTCGTCGGCTTGACGATATCGAAGGGCGCGTTTGCCACGCCGATCTCCACGCTCATCTCAATGTCCGGCGTCTCTACGTCCCAGCGGGCGAACGTACCCTGGACCGGCTCTTTGTCGATCATGTTGGTCAGGGTGAATTCGGGCCACTGGAGCTTGTTTGCAAGGCGGGTGAGTTGTTCCCACCTCATGATTTCACTGGCTGCCATGGCAGGATTCTCCTTCGTTCGGTTAGAGCTACGACGAGGACGAGGACGAGGAACTGGACGACGAGTAATCCTCGATGGCCGAGTCCTGTAGGATGTTCGTGCCGTTCGTCGGGTCGGCCAAATCGGTCCACCCGGCGCTGTCTGCGCCGTAGCATTCGTCGGGATCGACGCGGCCGGCGACGAGCATGTTGGCCGGCGTGTCGCGGACGGTGGCGTTCTCATCCAGGAGGTTGATGTCCTTCATGAGAATGCCGCGCGCTACTCGGCGGCCGTCGTTCGTGCCGTCATCGTCGTACTCGACGAACATGGATGTTTCGTTGCGCAGGCCCAAAAACAGTCCTGCGCGCAAAGTGGTGGTCGGCGTATTTCCCGCGTCCACCGCCGTGGAATCAAGCATGATCGCTTTCACGTCGGCGGTGTGGACCGCTTTGAGAAAGTTGCGACCGGCGACGGTGACCTCGGGATTGGGACCGACCTGAATGTTGGCTCCGATTCCCATTTACTGCTCCTTCTGATCTTTCTTGGGAAGCGCGTAGGACAGTCCCGCGTCCCGAATGGCTTTGTCGTCATCGGCGGTCGTATCGGTCGTGGCGGTCCCGCGAGGCGGGCCGACGATCGGATCGAGCGGAACGACGGAGTTCTCTGACAGTTCCTCGACCACGTCGAGCTGTGCTTCGACTCTTGCCGCCCGGCCAGGCCAGTCGGCGGCGGAAAGATCGGGAATATCCGCAAGGCGTTTGTCCGCCATCGCCTTGTTCAGCCGCCCGGTTTTCTGGGCGACCGTGATTCTCGTTTTGATCTGGTTCAGGCGCTGGATCCCCTTCTCCATCGCCAGGGCCGTCTCGGCCGTCTTCGCCTTTTCCTTCTCGGCGGCGATTGCGGCGGACAGCTCCACGAATCGCGGGTGCTTGTCGAGAGCCGCAACGGAGAGTTCCTGCGTGAACGTGCCGGGGGCAAAGCCGAGCTTGGCTTCTACATCGGCGACACTGAGAGTGGCGGCGTCCATTTTGGACTCCTTCTTGGCCAGTTCGGCGGTAGCTTCCGCGGACATTTCAGACTCCTTGTCGGCCATTTTCATGCCGTCCATCATGCGCATGAATTCGCGGGTACACTTCTTGAGTTCCTCGACCTTCGTACCCTTATCGTTGGCACTGTACATCACCTGGTCGCAGGCTTTCATAAAGGCCCGCATGGCGTTGGGCAGTTCATCTTCCGACGCGGCGTCGCCGACTTTGCCCAACTGAGCATCCTTGGCGATGCCCAACTCTTTGAAGGCCGCGACGACATCCACGGCAGACGCTGTTGGCGTCGCCGGTTTGAGCGGCTTCGACGGGTCGATCTCAAATCCCACCGGCGCGCTCAAATCCGCAGCGATGGGGACGAAATTGACCTGATCACTGATGACGGGCTTAGGCGTGGCGGCGACGTGACTGATGCCTTCCGCCAGTTTGACCAGCGTGCCGTCGGGATTGGCTTTGCTGAGTTCCGGGTGGCCGGCGGGAACGATGTACGCCGATACGTCCTGGATCTCCTTGCCGATCTTGGCGGCAATCTCCGGGTTTGGCACATCGACCACGCCCCACAGCGCCGGGCGCTCGTGTCGGGGCGTCACTCCGAGCTTGCGAACGTCGTCCGGCAGAAGAACCTTCATGTCCTCCCACCAGCCGAGGTTCGTGCTGGACTTGTTATTGTGTCCGTCGGCGAAATGGACCTTCAAGCCCAGCTTCTTGGCTTCGGCGAAAGTGTCGGCGTACTGCTGGAGCTTTTCGAGTGGGGCCGGAACGATCTGATGGGCTTCGCCTTCATCGTCCAGAACCGCGTGGCCGCTGGCGAGCATCTCGCGGGCGGCGTCCGGGTCCTTGATCGGAACGGGATGCGTATAGGTGCCCTCCGGCAAGATTTCCTTCCAGAACTTGTCCGCGGCGATGGCGTGTTGGCTGCCGCGATTGACGAGCATGATCTTTTCGTCGGCCATGTTTCGCTCTCCGCCGTTTTGGCGGGCTGTTTTCGATCTTCCAAGGCCGAACTTACGGCGGAGGCTTTTCGCTATGTACGCGATCCTGGAAAAAAAATTGGTATACTGGCGGGGTATGGAACAACCACGATTGGCTTGTCGCTGTCGCAAATGCCGGACGCACGCCAAGATCCTGCGGCTGTTACTGGCTCGCCAAATTTCGCCTTCGGCCATTGCGTCGCGGGTCGGCGTAAATTCCGCGACGGTGCGTTCTTTGGCCAAGGTCAATGTGATTCGTCATCTTGCCGGAAAAGCCGGGCGAGAAGCACCGAACCTGATCGGTCGGAGATTTGGGCGATGGAAGGTCTTGCGGTACGTCGGTCGGGGATGTTGGCGGTGTCGTTGTGATTGTGGGACCATTCGGGTGCATACGACCGGCAGACTGCGGCGTGCCCGTCAGTGTCTGGACTGCATGGCGAAGGAAGTGAAAATCCACGGTCATTCGCATCCGGTGGCCAGCAAGACCTATCGCGCCTGGGGCATGATGCTCCAATACTGTCTGAATCGCAAAAACAAAGCGTATTCGCTGTACGGGGGCCGAAAACCTCCGATCCGCGTCTGTCGTCGCTGGCGGAAGTTCGCCAACTTCCTGACGGATATGGGCGATAAGCCAATAGGGACGAAGCTGACGATCAAGGATCGTCGATGCGGCTTCCGTCCTGGAAATGCGGTCTGGAAGAAGCGGCGATCCTGAAATCCTTCCTTGCGGAATTGCATGGTTTTCCTTATGGTGTGGCTCCGGTGGGCCAGGAAACCGTTATTGGCCGCTAAACTTTCGCCCAAGTTGCCCGCGAGAATCACGCCCAACGAACGGCAGAGAATCGCCTTGGAAGCCCAGGAACAGCTTGCCGAGCACCGCGCCGTGTTCGCTACGATTCAGCCGGAGGAAATCGCCAAGGCGGCAGTCTCCTTGGCGGATGTTTTGTGCAACGGCGGCAGAGTCTTTCTCTGCGGCAATGGGGGTTCAGCGGCGTGTGCGTCGGACATCGCGGCGCATCTCTGCGCTATCAAACGGCAGGAGGCGGCGCCTTTTGCGGCCCACGCCTTCGCCGACTTCACCACGATGAGCCAGATCGGCAACAGCGTGGGCTTCGAGCACGTCTTCGCGGAGCAGGTCAAGCGGTGGGTCACGAAAGCCGATTGTTTCTGGGCGTTCTGCGCCACGGGCAGAAGTGAAAACGTGGTGGCGGCGCTGCGCGCTGCGTGGTCCATCGGCGCGCTGCGGATCGGCATGGTCCCGGAGAAGACCGCGGCGGCCGCCGCTTGCAGTCACGTCGTATCGACCAAACCGGCGGCGTCCGTGCGGATCGAGGAATGCAACTCCATCGCTGCACACGCGATCGTGGCTTTGGCGACACAACTCGTCAAACAAAGTGCGGAGGAAGAATTGTGAACATCCGGCTTGGAGACAGCGTGGTTGATTCGATCAGCGGATTCAAAGGCATCGCCACGGCGCGAACGGAGTATCTTTACAAATCGTCACAAATACTCGTTGAATGTCAAGCTCTGGATGATACCGGCAAACCGGTAGACGGCGTTTTGTTCGACGAGGCGAGGCTTCGTCCAATGGACGGCGGCGGATTATGGCGGGTGAGCACTGCGGACGAGCCGGCTGTCACTGTCAACCGGAAGGAGGCGGATAATGGTCTACGTGAATCTTCCTAAGCGAGAACACGATGGCTGGACGGCATCGTGGGATAAGCATCCATGCGCCATGTGCGGCAGGGGACCAGTGCAACTGCTTTTGCGCAATAAAGCCCACGGGGTCTATGTCAGCAGTGGCGAGCGCGAGACGGCAAAGGAATGCGTGGACGCTCTCATTGGCTTCTGTCTGGTCGGCATGACCGTGGAGGAAGCCAATCCGTTGCTATCCGTCGTCGAGCATGATGTGGAAAAAGCAATCGAGGGCCTGGCATGAGTGAAGTCCAAATCAGCGGGGGCCGGGAATTTCGCTGCAAGATCGAGGAAGGCAAGCTGACTGTCCACGGTGAAACCGCGCCCGTTTGGTGCAAAGTTCCGACCATTCACGACTCGCGGGTCCCCGCAGATGTGGCGGTCTTCTGCCGCGGCGGAAGTCCCATCTTGGTCCGGCTGACCCGCGAAGAAGTGGAGCCGCTGGTCTCGGCCAAGCCGCGGTATCTGGGCGTGGTGCGACGAGATTGGGATGGGCGATACTTCATCGTGAAGGCCGGCATTGAATATCCAGCGGGGACGGACGTGGCGGAGTTCGTGGCGACGGTCTGGGCGAAAGATCGCGTGATGTGCTTCCGGGACGAAGACGAGGCGAGATCCGCGATGGCCATGCTGGCGAGGGGGATTGTGCCGGCATATTCGACGCCGCCGGAGAATGCCGTTGAAGTCGAGGACGACGATGGTGCATGGGATTGAAGGCGACATTCGTCCCTTCGACATCCATCGCGGCAAGGGCGCCGGCAGGCTCAAACCGGAGCGGACCGTGTTGCAGGTGCTGCTCTGTCGAGCGAAAGGGCAGATCGTATTTCGCGTTCGCTGGTGGGCGGCCAACGCCTGGCATCGGCGGACGGTGAACAATCCCGCGGCCTATCACGATCTTCTCCATGAGATTCTGGGCGACCACTGCATCACGCTCTGCTACGTCGGGCCGGAGGCCGCGCCAATTCAGCTTTCCGCCCGGCAGCGACGATTGGAGGAGAAGATCGCGGCGATGGCTGCCGGGCAACTCGGCGGGGAGCGGAGCGTGGCGGAGTTTTGATCGGACTCCTACACCGTTGCCAAAAGCGGAACATCTTCGGCAATCCTTCGTCGCGTCAATTCACACTGGGATCGGCGCAGATCGCAGGCGACGAACTTGCGGCCGAGCTTCACGGCGACGGCTGAAGTTGTGCCGCTGCCAGAAAACGGATCCAGGATCGTTCCGCCTGGATGGCAAAGTGATTCGATAAACACTGCCGCCAATGTCTCCGGGAACGGGGCTTCGTTCAAGTGTGCTAAATCGCTACCCATCAATCCCCCGCCGACCTTGTGCGTCGTCAGGCTTCGTCCCAGGTCGGTCTCGGCCTCAATGATCACGTTGCCGGCGTTGGCGATCGCGCAGATATTGCGTTCATGGCCGCCCTTCACGTTGCCATCTTCGTCATGGCGGAATCTCTCTCGGTGACTTGGTCGTTTGCCCTTGCAGGTTACGTGATCCACGTCACCGATTGTCGCCCCACTGTTGATTGGATGGCCCCATTGATTCACCCGTGCGCCATTGGAAACGCGGTAACTCATTTCACCGCCCAGGCCCCACTTCGGTGGATGACCCGTCGCCTTGTTATCGGACCACGGCAGGGGCCCTGGTCGCTTGAAGCACATGATGAACTCGAAGTCGGCCCTAAACCAGTCCTTACCGCCGGAGCCGGGGACCCCGACACGATGGAAGATGCAGGGGCGGTACAACTCGCATTCCCCGCCACGCTCCCACCAAAGCCAGGATAGGCCCTCGTAACACGGCCAGTAACAACGATCCCGCGTAACCGTGCCGACGACCCAGATCACCGGCCCGCGACTGACCCGCTGGCAGTCCGTTGTCACGTCAAGCATCCAGTTGACCCATTCGCGGCAATCCCGACTATGGGTTTCCCTGTCGCCATACCAGCGGGCATCAGCATAGGGTGGCGAACCGAAAACCAGATCGACGGAGCGATCGGCCAACGGCAGCCGCCCAGCGTCTCCTTTGACGATTATGGACATTTGTTTGGACTCCGAACTTTTCGTTAAACGCACAGAAAGGCCCCTGGCGGGCGTTCAAATCTCCGATTGTCTGTCGGGACGGTTTTCATCTTCCGCGAGTTCCTGGGCCAGCCTGGCTCGAATTTTGGCCATTTTGCGCGGCTTGAATTGGCGCTTGCTGGCCCGATGGCTGATTTCATCGTGGATCTCACCGAAACGCAGCATCCGTTCGCTACTTGGCTTGCGGCTACAGGTATCGCGGAGAAATTCCCGCTCCACTTCAAGCTCGATGTCTGTCATGCGGCGAACTACTCGCCGATCGAACAATGGCAACTCGGCGATCTTCATGGCTTCTGCTTTTCTTGGGCGGACGTGCTCTGGCTGACCGGCGGCGATGTCGCTGCTGCCTTCGGCGCCACTTCCAGCAGCAGCGGTCCCAGATTCGTCGGCATCCGGGTCTTCTTCACCGCCCTAAGCATGGCCGCCAAGTGGTTGCGGCACATATCAGCATCGCCTTCGTCGGGCGTGCCCTCGGCGGCGAAGTACGCGGTGACGAACTGGCTCACGGCGTCTCGGGCGATTCGGAACTTGTTGGCAACGTCGGACATGATCGGACTCCTTCTGTAAATGGGTCCCAAAATTGGAAACAACGTTCGTTAAAATTCATGACGCATTCGCCTACTGGTCCAGTCGTATTCTTGGCGACAATCAACTCGGCCTTGCCCTTGGTGCTGACCTTGAATCCATCGCGTGTTTTCATCTCCATCTGGCCATCCCGCTCGGGGCGCCACAATATCCAGACCATGGCCGATGCTTCGCCGATGGTCGTGCTGCCCTTCGTGGAAGCCAATAGGGGGCGGCCGGTATCGACTGCCCCTCCGCGGGTGTGCGTCTTCGTGATTTGAGAGAGCGCCATAACGGCGATGTTTTCCTTCGTCGCAAAGCGAGCGAGGGCGTTGATGATCGGATTCAAGATTTTGGGGTCATCGCCGTATCGCTGAAGGTAATCCACGACGAAAAGACAGATCGGGGATCGCACGTGCCTTGCTCGGACGACGGCTAGGATATTTCCAATCGGCTCACAGCGGAAGAAAATCGACAACGGCCATTTGGCGATCTCCCCATAAGCCAGTTCAATGGATGGCGCCGTCGGATTGTCGCGCATTTCGTTGATCGACATGCCGGAGCGATAGGAGGCAAAGCGATTGAAAAGCTCCACGTCGCTTGTCTCCATAGTGTAATAAACGACTGATCCGCCTCTTTTAAGCACATTGGCTACGATGTTGATGGCCATGGATGTTTTCCCATGACTCGTCCGGGCAGCGATGATCGTCAGGTTGCCGATGACCGGCCCCCAGCGAAAGCGGTCGATCTGAGGGAAACCAGTCTCAATGTGTCCGTCGGCAAGCAAGGCCGCTCGTGCCTTTACCGCGACTTCACCCATCGTCGGCGCCGCGATTCCCTGGGAGCGCTCGTGAAGTTCCTGGAGCTGGCGTGATGCAACCGAAACGGTATCGGCGCTGTAATCCAGGCTTTTCCCTTGGGCCAGTTCTCGCATCAGACCGTTGGATACGCGAAATTCCTCGCGGTGATAGTAGCAGCGTCTGATCGTGACGGCGTGTGGTTCGGGCGTTTCTGTGTCAAACGCCCAGGCGGACAGGTCCGTGATTTTCCGTTCGTCCCAGTAGACCGATCCGGCTTGCTGGAGTTTTGACAGCAAGAGTCGAAGATCCCTAACGGACTGCTCCTCTCCGACGATTTCCGTCAAAGCCTTCCACATCGTGGCATGGTCCGGCAGATAGAAGTGCTTATCCTCGACGATTTCGGCGGCATCGTAAAATTCCTTTTCGTTCGTCAGCAGAATGTTGCCCAACAGCGCCCGCTCGGCGTTGATGGCCAGCTTCTCCATGTCGGGGTTGTAACGGCCATTGTTGCTGGACATAGGCTACCCAATCGCAGCACGTGCCTTTTCAACGAGATCTTTCGACGGAAGATACGCGCCGGCAGGCGGTGGGCGTGACGAACCCGGCACCGGTTTCGGCGGTTCCGTGTTCGTGCCCAGTTCGGCCAACGTGGCATTGAAAATCGGCAGTGAATCGCTTTGGGCTTCGGAGAACCGATCCCAGTGTTTCAAGACGGCTTCGGGCGTGCAGTCGATTTCCGGCCAAGCCGCTTTGTATCGGTCGACCCGCTCTTGGAGTTCTTCCGGTGTCGCCGCTTTGATCTTGAGATCTCGAACGATCCGGCCAACGCGAGTCTGCTCCGAACTGGTCTGCGGCTTCAAACCAAACACCGAACAGACGGCATCCCACACTGGATTGGCTTTTCGCGGTTTTTGGGCCTTCGCGAGCTTTGGCAAACAAGCAGGTACTCCTGATTGTTTTAATGTAGTTGTAGTTGTAGTTGTTGGCAACGTTGGAAGCGTTACATTATCGTTACACTTTTTAGCTCTTAATCTTGCCACTCTTCTGTTCGTAAGTGCTCGCGTCTTCGCGGTTTGCAGAATATGTCGGTCGGCGTTTGGGAAGTACACACACCCGCTTTCGTCTTCCTTCAACCACCCAACATCGACCATTGCCTCACCTAAACCAGGTACACCGACGATACAATTGAGCGCTGCGGGCGTTACACCAAGCGTTACATGAGCGTTACATTCTGCGAGGTTCTGATCGGCCCAAATCCACAGTTCGACGAGGGCGCCGAACGCCTCTCGCCGACCAATTTTGAGCTTGGATGCGATGGCCAGAACCTCGCTCTTCCATGGTGTGACGTGTTCCAGTTTTATCCAGTCGCCGGCGATGATGCACCTCCGTTCAGATGTGGTCGAACCAGGGGTGTCCCGCGTTTCATTTTCAGTCGGAGCGTCATGGCAATCGTCCTACAACCTCATCCCACAGGCACATGGCGAATCCTTCGACCGATGCGCGTCACAAATCGGGCAATGGACGAACTTTTCGCTTAGGATCAGATCGCACTCGTTGCACTCGAATTTATTGTCCAGGATCGCCGTAGACATATAGCGCCGCCGCCAATCCATTGGAATCAGCTTGTCCGGGTCCAGATCAAAGCGCAGCAGGCCCACCAGTTGGGCTTGGGTTATCTGGTTGCCATCCCAGCGAATCAGGTTGCTGTTGGCCGGGGAATCGGCGCTGAGTTGAAGGAGGTGTCCGCCAAACAGGCGCAGGGCGATGTTGCGTCCCGATTTTCTGGATTTTGCCCGACAAGGGGCAACCTGCTTGGACGCATGAAGTCCGCGTCGGGCCGCGTGTACGTTCCTTCGGCGATTGCGCAGTACCTGGCTAAGCAGGCTTAACGTGTCGCGCTGGTCTGGCCGTAGATCGGCGTCGTGTGTCTTGACCTCAATGAACATAAGGCACTGAACGTCGCGCGATCCGAGTCCGTCCGTCAGGTTCAACATGTAGCGATGAAGAAGCACGTCGCAGTCGAACCGGACGATGCCGTCCTGGGAGCGGAGTTCGGGGTGGGCGCGCATCCACTGATTGAATGCGCTTTCGGCGGCGTGCCAGCGTCCGCAGTGTGGACAGTAGGCTTGATCCTTGAAGGACCTGGTCACGCGCCGGTCTCCTTGATTCTCTTGCGGGCCAGGGCGAGCGCCTTATCATCCACGTCGCAGGTGATGAATCGTCTTCCCAGCAGTTTCGCGGCGACGGCGGTCGTGCCCGCGCCGCAGAACGGATCGAACACCAGGTCCTTCTTCTTGGTCAGCCTGGCGATGCAGTGACTTGCCTCCAAGACGGACTGCTGCCATTTATGCGTCGTTTTCTCCATGGCCGACACAATCGTATCCGGGACCCAGGTCTGCTTGTCGCCGCGGCTGCCTTTGACGAACCATAAGATCGGCTTCCAGCCGACGATGACCCCATACTCCCGCATTCGAGCGCTCTTGCCGGTATGGATCACGGTCAAGGGCCACCAGTAACGAAGATGCTTCCCGACGGCTTCGAGAACCTGCGGCAGAAGATAGTGGCCCAAATAACACAGGAGACTGCCGCCATCGATCAGTTTTCGGGATGCGATCTTCGCCAGATCGGCGTAGAGTCCCAAAGATTCGCGGTCGTAGGGCGGATCGGTGAAGATCAGTCTGACCGATTCATCCGGGATGGATTTGGCGACGTCCCGAAAATCGCCCGCCACGACGCCGGACAATGTCTTGCAGGCTTCTTCGGCCCGGCGGACGGCTTCTTGTTCCGCACGTTGCTTTTCTCGTTCCTTCTTGGCGGCGCGGATCACGTTGGAGACTTGCTTCTGAGAGCACCCGAAGTCCGCGGCGATTTGAGATTGGGACTCGCCTGCCTCATGGCGACTGGCGATCTCCACCTTGGCCTCTGGGGACAGCTTTGTCCGGGCGTCGGGGCGGCGCTTCTTCTTGCGCTTGGGCGGGTCCGGGCGGGGTTCGGCTGGGTCGGCGGTCGGGGCGTCGGCCGGGGCGCCATCCGCTTCGTCGGGGCCGGTTTTAGTACCATTACCGGCGCCGGTATTAGTTCTAAACCAATCGCTTACCGTCTGCTGTCCGACGCCCAGGGCCTTGGCGACCTCGGCCTGCGTCCACTTCTTTTCGTCCTCGGATCGCAGCTTCTCGGCCGTGGTCTTCATCTTCTGACGGAGTTCATCCTTGGCTTCCGGGGACAAGTTCCGACGATTCAGGTTGGACCGGAACACGAACGCTTCCTTCTCGGCCGGGCTAAGGCCAGCGATGACTCGACGGGGCGCGGTTTCGTCAATCGCGATTCGCGTGTGGCCGTCAAGTACGACGTTGTTTTCGTCCACGAAAATTGGCGTGTGAACGCCATTTGCCGCGATGTCCGCTTGAAGTGCCGCCTTCTCTTCGCCGGACAAGGGCGGCAGAAGGGATGACAAGATTGGATCTATAACGATTTTGTTAGGCATGGAAATCTCCGCTCCTCAAGCCGCCGATCCCAAGCAGACCATGATCGGTAGTGAGCCGGCGGGGCCTTGCGGCGTCCGCAGTCTGCCTGGGGTCGGAGGCTCGTGGATTGAATGGAGTTTCGATTGTCACTGTTCATCATGGCCAGCTTCTACACCGCCGGCGTGGGCGTGTCAAGGGTCAAGCATCCCGTCGATCTGTTTGGGAAAGTTGAACTCGACTGTCGCTTCGACCAGTTCGTCGATGTCGAGCAGGTTCCAGTTCAGGTCCTGGGGCGCGGCCGTCCTGATCTTCTCCCAGTCTTCGGCGGAAAAACGCAGGGTGATCGCGGTCGCTTCGGTTCGCCATTCAAGCATGACGAAGCCGGGGTCCGCCCAGTCCTGGTAGAGATCCCAGCCATCGCCCCTGGCCAAGCTGCATCTGGTGCTCATTTGTCACCTCGTCGTTTAGTCGATCCATTCGTGCCGCGCAATCCACGGATTTGACACGAGCATCATGTTAAACGTCTCGTAGTTGTCTTGTCGATCTTCTTCGTCGATCCCATACCCCGGCCAGAAGATACCGACATCTCCATCGGGGTATGCCAGCAGTTCTGGAATCACGTCACCGACGGCTTCCGCGCAACAGAGGCGTTTGGTTCTCCGAAGCAAATCTTCCGTTGCCTTCATGCTCCGTCCGATCACGTCTGATGTAACGACGCCGCTGTGCTCAATTCGGTGACGCATTGCCGCTTCGTCTCGTCGCGTATCGCCGCTCCGTTTCGTGCCGTTCGGCATTGCCGCTGCACGTGGTCTGGGGCGGTCTTATGCCATGTTGCCGCTCAGTATCATCCAGTGCGGTTATGTAATGCCGCTCCGTTGCATCGGATGTCACCCTGTCATGCCGCTCCATGTTGTCCGGGCGTGTCTCGCCGCTCGGTCGAGTAGGTTTTATCTCGCAATGCCGCTTTATTTGGTCGAACCATGTCCAGCCGCTATGTCGCATAACATCTCATCAAGCCGCTCCATCTTGTGCCATCGAACTTTATCCAGCCGCACGGTTGCGTGACATTTTGCCGCTTTATCAGGTCACATCCCGCCGCTTGGTCGAATCCGGTCCTATCCAGCCGCTCAGTTCGGTCACGTGACAGCTCATCAAGCCGCTGTATTCAGTTAGGTGAAGTCAAGCCACTCGGTCACACATCGTCAGGTCGGGCCGCTGCGTCCCGTCGAGTTAGACAAATGTTGTGTCCGGCCGCTCAGTTCGGTCAAGTTGAATTTTGCCGCTCGGTTTCGTGCAATAACATTTCATCCCGCCGCTCCATCTTGTCCTGTGGCATCAAGCCGCTTGGTCGAATCCGGTCAAGTCTTGTCTCGCCGCTCAGTTCGGTCGTATTGCATCAAGCCGCTGCATCAGGTCCGATCCAGCGTAGCCGCTCGGTCGCAATCCAATACGATCCAGTCAAGCCGCTTGGTCTTGTTTTATTTGATGTCCAGGCTGACGATCTCGAATCGTCCGCACTCCATCGCCTTGACGCTGCCGAGACCGATCCGCTGGGCCAGGCCCCAGATGGCCGCCATGTCGTCCGGCAGTACCCGCTTGGCGGGCCAGTGGACCAACAGCTCGATCTCTCCGCCAACCGGGATGATCTCGGAATCGTGGACGATGGACTTCTGGCCCTGTGGCGTCCCGACGCGGCCCATGAACCGCTCGTAGAGTCCGCCGCGATAGGGCTTGCCGTCTACCAGGACGACGATCTCCTGGATGCCAGCAATGGCGGACCGGCCGTGGGGCTTGACCAGCATGGCCTCGGCCATGTCGCCCTTGGCGCCGCGCTTCTGCTTGAACAGTTCCAGGCGAGAAGCAGACGCTTTCAGCATGGCCCGGACCATCCACGTCCCAATGAAGCAGTCGCCCTTCTTCGTTTTGCGCACGATGTTCAGGCCGTAGGATTCCCGCTCATCGAGTTCGTTGCTGGCGTCCAGGGCGTCGCTCTTCTTTTCGTCCTGGACCTCCTCTCTCATGATCCGCTTGACGGCGGCTTCGGCTTGGGTGCCGATCAGACCCAGGTGGTGCTCGACAAACGCCTTGACCCCATCCACCGTGGCTGGCTGACCCCCGGCAGCCCGCGTGACGAACCGGATGCACACGGTCGCCGTCTTCATATCGCCCATCAGTTGTTCGGCCAGTTCCTCACATTCCGCTCTGTTGTACGCCGACATCTTGTTCCTCCTGATTTTCGTCTAACTCTATCTCTATCCAACTGTGCTTTCCGCTTGGCGATTCTTTCTTAAGCACGGTCAGCTCACTGTCATCCGTGAAAACGATCACGAAACCAGTGTCGCATCCAAATGGATCGCTGGCATAGACTTTCTTGATTGTCTTGCCCTTGCAGCGGAAGGCGTCATGACCGAATGTGCTCGTCGTCATTTGTCGATTCATGGGATCAAGGCCAGCATGGCATGGACAGCGACTCGGCCCGTGCTCGATACCATTCGCAGGCCATGCGAAGCTGTGCGCAGGACCGCTCAAGCTCCTCGATTCGCACGGCCGCGTACTGCGCCGTCGCATCGCAATCGCGGAGTCGCAGTAGCTTGACGATCTCAGCGTTCATTTTTGCGTAGCTCTTCATATTTGCGTCTCTCCCAGCTTCTTCCCGTTGTGGCCTAGTTCCGGGTGCGCCTTCAAGAAGGCCAGCAGCGTTTCGCCGATCTGCTTGACGGTCCCGGCGCCGATCCCGTCGTGGTCCTGGAGTGCTTCTGTCGAAATCTCCGCCTCCAGGTTCAAAAGGTTGGCTACCCCATCGCGCTCCAGAATCTTGCTAATCGCCGGCGGCAACCCGATCTCGCCGATGAGCACTTCCTCCCAGATTCGCGGTCCGTCAAGCAGGGGCAGGTCGTCCTTGTTGTCGATCGTGCTCAAGAGCTTGGTCATGGCGGCGTCCAATCGCGCCTTGGCCTGCTTGTGGGCATGGGCGGTATCCAGCTCGTCCGCCTGGGCCAGCGCCACCTCGTGGCGGCACTTCTCGATCTGGTGTAGATGGTCCTTGGTTTTGTCCACCTGCTGAACTACGTCCTTCGGCATGGCCGATCTCCTTTCTCTAAATATTGCCCGGCTTGACGTACCGGGCACGACACCTGCGTACCGCGTAGTTCGTTCGCAGGTCCACGGTCCCGTACTGGCCCGGTGGGACTGACCAGTCGTAGCCCCGCGCCTAAGTACGGGGTACCACAGCCCCGGCGTCGATCTCTCGACGCCGAGGCGAGCAGAGGGCCTGGCAATCAATCGGCCTTGCAGCCCGCTGGCTGCGGGATGCGTCATCCCTGCGAGGCGTCTCGTGGGCCGACACACTCTGCTGTATAGCGGGCGTTGGAATCGAACCAACCTCGTCCCGGTTATGAGCCGGGTGTCCGCACCAGCGGACTTGCCCGCATAAATGCCGCCTCTGGCGGCCGTCACGCCACTGTCCGACCAAAGGACTTCGCAATCGTGCGGCGTTCCACGGTCACACCCCGCTCCCCGCAGACCAGTGACCTGTCTGCGCTTCACAGCCGTGCTGAAACAAACGGTGTATCGTCCCCGGCGCGCCGCGCAGGAATGGAGCGTCATGCGTCGCCGGGGCTGAGTTGTTGAGTTCATTCAACACGTCTTGGCAGCGATTCGCCCTGAATATCCGGCAGCCAGTTGATCGCTCGGTTCCTTCCCTGTTTGGCGATCCGCAGGACGCCGGGACCGTGGGCCCGCCAGATACGCTCCAGAATCTTGTCCCGCTGGCGGACATACCCCTTGGCGTCCACGCACACGAACTCTTCCGTGTGCAAGGCGTCGTGAAAAACGTCGTCCGCCCTCCACGTCCCGCTCTTGTTCAGAAACGGAAGCGGCACTTCGACCTGAGTCTGCAAGTCCCAAATCTCGCCCATCTTCTGGCAAGTCCACAGCCAATCGTAGACGCTGTACTCCAGGAGCGAATCGAACGTCATCGGCTCGAACTCCGCCAAACGGATGAACCGATTGCAGCCGGAGCACTTGATCTCGTCTTTGACGCCTTCCCGGCGTCCCCATTTCCATGGCGCGCGAGCGAAGAACCATTCGTCGCTGCTGCAGTCAGCGCACTGGAAACCGTCCAGGCTCCGGCAGGTGACGATTCGCTTGACTACGGCTTTGACGCGGGGGCGAAATGTCTGGCGGCGGCGAAGCATGATCTCTACTCCGTTAACCACCGCGGTGGTAGCAGTCCCGCCCGAATCAAGGCTCTCGCGGTGAGCTTGTCGATCTGCTCCAGCTTGGAATGCGGCAGTTCCACGAACAGCCAGTCGTTCTCGTAGTACCGACGCAGCAGCTTGGCGCACTCGTAAAGTGCCGGCAGGTCCTTCGCGGTCGGTTCAACCTTTTTCGTTCCCATCGTCTACTCCTTTTCCAAAATGGTGGGTGGGGCCGGCGGTTCTGGGCATACTGCCGTGGGCGCGGCAATTCCGCCGGCCCCTGGGGATGATTCTGGTTGTTCCCGAAAGATCGACACAAGAGCCATCCGGGCGATCCAATCAAGGATGACCTTTCCGTTCGGCGTCAGAAACAGAGCCATGGCGGGAGTGTCAACAGGGGCGTATGGTTCGTCCCCTATGAGGGTGAATGGACGCCGACCACTCAGGATGCATTCCGCCTCTCCGGCGGGGCAGTCGATGTACAGGTCGCTGCCTGGAATCCGCTTCAAAGGCAGGCCGGTTCGGAGTTCTGTCGCCGGGCTATTGGCTCGGTCCCGCGTATCCTTGCTGACCATGATCCCGTGATCTTTCCACATCGCACCGGGGAAGTATCCGTTCGCGTAGCAGGACGGGCATCGGCCATTGATTCCGCCGCTGACCACCAAGCCAGCGCCGCAATCCCGACATTGCATCATCTTGCTCACGGTCTACTCCGTTTCATCCCTTTTCGCCACCGCGATCCAGGCCACGGCCTTTTTGCAACTCTTGCAGATCAGCAAGACAGAATCCACGTCCTTCTTGTACAAGACCGTCAGCTCGGCGTCCCGGTGCTCCCCGCATACAAGCGATAGCACGGAACCCCGAATGCTGCGGACGTGAGTTTCCAGCTCGTCCAACCCGAAGGCCGCAGTCTCATCCGTCTTTTCGGCACGGCGGGCCAAGGCCAGCAGGACACTGGGGATCTTGCAGGCGGCGCAGCGGACGCAAAGCTGGCCGGATCCCGCCTCGTACTGAGCAAGGGACCCGGCGTCCGGGTGCAGGCCGCAGGATAGCCGGAACGGCTCGTCGTCCATGCAGGCGCAGTTCCCGCCGTGGGTGGAGCATTCAAGTTGGTTCAGGTCTTCCAGAAACAGCATCCATGTGCTCCGTCGTCATGTCCTCGTAGTTGTCGATCCTGGCGTCGAAATACGGCAGCTCCTCGTAGCCCAGCGTCTTGAGCCAAGCCAGAAACAGCGAAACAAGTAGATCCTCCGCTATGTTCCTGGCGATAGAATGTCTCTTCATCAAATCTGGGTCATCGAACCTTGACCAGTCGTGTTTGTCGAGCGACTCGACCATCGCGGCGAAATCGGCTTCCTGGAAGTGGAGCTTATCAGCCAAGACGCAAAAGGCTCCACCCATGGCGATCCCGCGGCGAAGTCGATTCCTGTTTTTCGCTCGGTCGTAGTCCCTGGCCAGTCGCTTCCAAGCGGGACGGTCGATCTTTTTCAGGTTTTTATCGGGCAGCGGCGGCAGCGGCTCCAAGTCGGTCGCTTGTGGATGAGTCATGTTCCAGAATTCCAGCCAATCGGCCCGGAAGTTGCGCCCTTCGGGGATGCGGACAACGGCGTGGACCGTGTACTCGTCGTGCTGGCCCGTTGAGATCGTGCAATAACGCGATTCGTTGTCCATGTTCGTGCTCCCTTCATCCGTCGGAAGAAATATGAACGACGAACGTCGTGGAGTCAAGGCAAAAATAAAAAATTTTACCTTGACATCGAAAAAAGGCGCGGTATGTTCCAAGTGTACGACGTCAACGCGGGAGAGTTAAATGGCGGCAACGGAAGGGCAAGACAAAGCGGACATCCTGGTCCTCTGGTGCACGGATCACGCGAAAGCGATTGATCGCCTGATCGTTGATTACGAGCACAGATGGGGCATCATGCCCAACCGGCTGATTGTCCCCATGCTTGAAAAGTCGGCGTGGGAAAGGATCCGCGTCTTCATGGGGTTGCGGATTCTGGTGGGCAACGTTGAACGCATGGCCGTCGCCTATGACCCGCTGGTGGATCAAGTGGCTTGGTGGAAGAAATCATGGGAGAAAATGGCAAGCGATCCGCTGCTCGCGGAAGAAGAAGAGCCGGAGTTTCGTGAAAAACAGGTGGGCGGAAAGGAATAGCTTCGTGGCAATCGTGAAATCCAGAACCCGCGGGCGATGGTCCCGGCAGGCCGGCTGGATCAACTATGGATTTTGGTGTCCGCCGGAGATCGCGGCGAAGATCCGGCAAATGACGGATGATCGGCTTACGGAAGGTCTGCTTGGTTCCGATAGCGACATGATTCGATCCTTGATTGGCAGCGGCCGTTCCTCGGCCGCTCAGCGGGTATGGAAAAAGAAAGCCAACTGGGTCCGCTTCGGTCTGACTTGGCCGCCGGATGTTATTCGCCAATTGCGATTCAAGCAGGATCGTAACACTTCGCTGGCGGACGTGATCCGGGATTTGCTGGCGCGGGAATTGGAGAGACGGGGCTAAACATGGCAGAAACAAGTCGTGACGGAAAACTGTTGCTTTCCCTTGAAGAAGTCCGCAGATTGGCGTTGCTTGAGCGCCAGATGGACGAAGGGACGCTGGCATACGTCGTGTACCAGGGCGAGCGATGTGCCATGATGCCGGATGTCCTTGAGCACCTTGGTCTGAAGTCCGGTCAGCAGGTGTCCAGCACAATTTTTCACGAAATCATAAAGACGAACCTGGCCTTCTTGCAGCGCCAAATCGACGAACAAGAGGCCAAGGCGGAAGGAGAAAAGTGATGCTGGCAGGCACTGCGGTAACGGTTACATTGATCGTCTGTGGGACGCTTCTGCTGGCCTGATCGGCGGCAGGCATTGTATCCTACGCCATCTGGAAGCGAACATCGGGGATCATGGAGAAGCAGTTCGACGACTTCGATAAAAAGAGAAACCAAGATCACATGTGGTGGCCTAGCGGGTCATGGCTAGATGCTGGAAAGCGCTGAAAGAGGGCAAAGATGCTGACTGACGAACAGAAAAAGCTGCGGCGGGGCCACATCGGGGCCAGCGACAGCCCGCAGATCGTCCTGCCCGACCCGCCCTTCGGCGGTCCCATCGACGTGTACAACTCCAAAGTCTTCGGCGACCACAAGGTCGAGACGGAGGCTATGGGCATGGGCAATCTCCTGGAAGGGCCGGGCCTGGACTTCTTGGCGAAGTCGCTGAAGGTTGAACTCGCGCGAGCCTCCGATACGGACCTTTTTCGCGTCTCCACCGGCCGCGACGGCGGGATTCTGGCAGCCATCCCGGATGCCATCGTGATCGACAAGCCTGCCGGCTGCGAAGTGAAGTACGTCAATCAGAGTTTCGCCCACTTGTGGGGCGAAGAAGGGACCAACGAAGTCCCCGATCATGTGGCGGTCCAGGTTCAGCACCAGATGTACGTCTGGGAATTGGAGCGGGTCTTCGTAGCGGTCTTCATCGCCGGCTTCTCCCTGAGTCTGCGGTCCTACATGGTCCCCCGCGACGACGAACTGATCGACGACATCATAGACGCGGACCTGGCCTTCTGGAAGAATCACATCGAACCGCAGGTCCCGCCCGAAGGCTGGACCGGGCCGTCCCTGGAATGTCTCAGCCGCCGCAGCCGAGTACCCAAGAAGATTGTCCCCGGCGATACCGAGTTGGTCCGCCGGTGGCTCGACGCCAAGGAAGTGGCGGGGAAGGCGGAAGGCGACGCCAAGTCGCTCCAAAGTCAGGTGGTCGCGTCCCTGGGTGACGCGGAGGCGTTGGACTTAGGAGAGCTGGGCCAGTTGACGTATCTGCCCCAGCGATCGGCCCCGTCTACGGATTACAAGCGGATGCGCATGGACGGAATCTTTGACATCTACTGCACGCAGGGGACCCATCCGGTCCTGCGGTTTAAGGGGGCGAAGTGACAGGAATGACAGCGAACCAGGCCGAAAAAGTGATGACGGACTCCGAACGAATCAGCGAATTGGCCATGGCCTTGGGCCACATGCTCGACGCGATACGGGAGTTGAACGACAACCTGCACGATGACCTTGATTTTCGCGTGAAGTCGCAAGTCCAATACGAATTGGCAGAGGCGATGATTCATGCGAAGCGGGTAATCGTTCGTACCAAATCTGGCTGGGCCAGACCAGCTTGACGGGAGCAACACATGATCGACCAACGCATATTCCCGCCCGACTTAGCGGAACGCTGCAAGGTCCGCGTCGAGCATAAATACCAGCCGAGCAATGGGACGGAAGGCCATATCTTCCAGGAGCTATTCTGCATGCGCTGCGTGCGGTGCGAACAGGGCGACGGCTCCTGCGACATCGCCACGCGGGCATGGTGGCTCGACCTGAACGATCCGAACTACCCGTCCGAGTGGCAGTACGGCCCGGACGGACAGCCGAAGTGTACGGGATTCGAGGCAATCAAAAAGAAGGAGCAAGCATGAGTACGATGCCAGTTCGAGCATCGCGGATGTTTGAAGAAGAAGGCCGGCCAGGCGATCTGGCCGTAACCGGCGCCACCGGGATCGTCGAGCAAGGCGGTACGCTGCAACGGGCCGGGTCCCAATGGGTCACGGCCGTCCAAGTCCAGCGACCGCGGAACTTGCGTGAGGTCGAGCGCAACTTGATGGAAGAGGCGGCCCTGGCCGGCGAGACGATGTACTACGGCTGGGGCGCGGGGAAGGACCGCATCGAGGGACCGAGCATTGAGCTGGCCACCGCGATCCATCGCTGCTGGACGAACAACGTCGTCGATCAAGGACCCGTCGAGGACTTCGCCGACGGCTGGGTCTTCAGTGCCGTCTTCATCGATTTGGAGCGCGGTACGACGTTGACCCGGAAGTTCCGGCAGTCCAAGCGATGGATCGTTTACGGCAAGATGGACGCCAATCGACAAGACGACATCCGCTTCCAGATCGGCCAGAGCAAGGCCATTCGCAACGTGATCCTCTGCGCCGTCCCCGAATGGCTGGTCAACAAGGCGATCTCCGTGGCCAAGGAAGGCGTCATCAACAAGATCCAGACCTACATCGACAAGCACGGCGTCGCTGCGGCTCAGGACTATGCCCTGAATGCCTTGGCCAAGTGCGGTGTGAAGGAAGATCGCGTCCTGGCCAAGTTCGAGCGCGCCGAGCGCAAGGGCCTGACCGTTGAGGATCTGGCCATCATCAAGGGCGACATCACCGTCATCGAGAACGGGGCCGAGTCGCCGCAGAGTCTTTACCCGGCTGTCGGACCAGAGAAGGCGAACGAGTCGCTCAAGGAGAAGGTCGCCGCCCAGAAGGCCAAGCTGCAAGGCGAAACGACGACGATTTCATCCCCGGCGGGGCCGGAGGAAGCGGCGGTACTACCCACAGCCGCTGCTGCGCCCACACAAACTCCGGCCCCGTCCCTCCTTCCCCCGGACGCCGCGCCGGGTCAGGAAGAGATCGACGCCGAGGTCCGCCGCGACGCCGCCCTCGCCGCGCTCCGAGTGCTTTGGAGCGTTCTTTCCGACGCCGAGCAGAAGAAGGCGGGGCGGTCTTCGTTGACCAACGTCGCCAAAGGCAAGGGATTATCCGAATGGGTTCAGGCGGAGTTCAAGCAAATGTTGGCGGCGCTGGATGAATCGCGGGTCAACGCGGCCATCGACCTGCTGAAGAATCGCCAATCGACGGAGACGGCGGATAAGACGATGTAAGGGGAAGACATTCAAGGATGCACAAACATCCGAAGGCTTCGCGTGTTTGCTGCCCGGAATGCACGGAATGCTGCGCGACAATATCGCAGAGGCGCCTTCCTGCTTTATCTGTCCGACGAAAACCGATACTGCACCCCATCTGGCGGGCGGTTCTGGGTTGAGCGGGAGGAGTAATGAGCACCATCGAGAAAATCGTTGCGGAACTTCAGGACTCGCTCGCCAAAGCTGAGGCGGCGACGAAGGGCAAATGGTTTTCCATTCCATGTCCGACGTATCGCTGCGGAAAAGATGCTCCGTGGGAAAACTTCTCGGAGATAGCATATGCTGGCGCGGATAATGCCATCCACATCGCCGACGCCCACAACAACGGGCCGCGCCACGCCCAGATGCTCCTGGCGGCGATCCACGAGGCTCAGCGGTGGGAGGATTACAACCGCAGCGGCTATCCGATTCTGCGGGCCATCCAGGAGGCGGACGAATGAGTACCACAATGACTCGTATTACACTACCTGGTTCCGAGTATCAAGGGTTTATGGATCGTGGCGTGAAATCAGCCCGTGAGATGATCCGTACGATTAGGGATATGGCTGAGCACGATAGACGACATGCCGAAGAAGTTTTGGCCGCGGATGACACGGAGTTTCAGGTTGATATCGTGCGCGGAGTCCATGTCGAGCGGTTTGTTCGGACGGTTCAGGTCTCGCGGGTGGCGAACAAAAAGGAGAGTGGAGCATGAAAGGTCCTGTTGAAATCGGCATCGACGCGAGGCGGGTCGAGCCGGCGGCGGAGAAGGACTGGCTGGCGGAGGCGGTGAAGCATTTCGAGCATCATCGTGACGAAACGACGTGTACGGACACTAAAACGCAGTGGCAATCAATGGCCGTCGCCGTCGAGCGGGCCAGCGGGGATCGAATCTCCATGTGGAGGATATGGATGTCTGAGCGCGAGACCTGCCGCACTAAACTGGAAAACCTTCAGGCCGAACTCGCCGAGGCCAGCCGGCAAAACGCCATGCACGAATCGGCGATAGCTACGGCACGCGGCTGCCTAGATGAGTTGAAAGGGGCATTGGCGAATTCAGAGAGAGAGATCACTAGGGTCAAAGCGGATTGGCACGCCATGTGCGGAGTCGAACACGACCTGAAGGCAGAACTCGCCACGGCCCGCGAGCGGATTGAAATTCGAGATCAAGATTTGCGTAACCGTGATGCCCATATTGTTGAGCTCAAACGCGAATTCGTCGAGGCCCACAAGCAGATGGAGAACATGGGTCGCGGCCACGTCGAAGAGACGAACCGGCTGGCACAAGAACGGGATAACGCCCGCGAGCGGATTACTGAGCTTGAGACTAGCCGATCAGATCATCTAAACGATCCTGACCAGATCGCCAGCCTAGAGGCCGAACTCGCGGACAACGCGATGCTGGAGGCCCTGCGACGGGCGAGGCAACAGAGAGATATTGCCCGCTTCAACGAGGACGCGCTGCGGGATCGGCTAGCCACTAGCGAAAAGGAGCTATTCGAATGGCGAGAACTCGCAGAAACCGTGGAACGTCACAATGGGTGCCTGCATTCGCAACTAACGGGCCGCGACCGAGCCGACGCCCAACGGCCCAAGGTGACGGCGAAAGAAATCGAATTGTTGCGTGGGATGATAGATGATGTCGGGGAATGGGACCCCGAGGAGCTTGTTGCTCTCGAATCAACAATTGCTTTCATCGAATCCTTCGGCGCGAATTTTGCGGGCGGGGCCGACGCCAAAATCGGGTCGGCCGGGCCACCGGCAACGCAGCCAGACCGGGAATCGCTGGGACGAATCGCGTTTGAGGCCATGGGATCGGCTGCGCGGTGGGGTTCGCTGCCGATAACGAATCGGGAGAAATATTGCGACATGGCCGTCGCCGTCGAGCGGGCCAGCGGGGATCGAATCTCCATGTGGAGGATATGGATGTCTGAGCGCGAGACCTGCCGCACTAAACTGGAAAACCTTCAGGCCGAACTCGCCGA